>OAWO01000074.1_pt1 | contig 85153 bp, 81 predicted proteins | sample 1495421 | NCBI WGS metagenome assembly OAWO01 (sample SAMEA2580162, study PRJEB22360) | human gut metagenome | biome: human gut; feature: human-associated habitat; material: faeces | place: Denmark | collected 2008/2010
ACGGTACGCACGGTGGTGTGAGAGGACGGCGGTTAATCACCGCCTCCTACTCGATTGTGCCGAGCATGGCACTAATCTTACTGGTGAAAGTCCAGTCACGGGTATTTACCACCAAGTGTAGTGAACCACAAGTCGGTGCCAGTAATGGTATGGATGAAGGAAGTGGTGTAGCAAAGTTCTTGAGCCTACGTACAGAAACTTGATAAGGCGATTAGGTGGGTAAAGCTGCATAACAAACTGAAGCCCGAAAGGTAAACGTAAACCGAAGTTGTAAATCAAGAGGTTGTGGAACGAAAGATTAGTGTCTTACCTCGGGAGACCCTACTCACATACCGAACGGTATGGTCGAAAAAGGTTTGGAGAGGGAGTCAGATGATGTCATAGTGTGCGACTTGAAAGTCGCTACTTTAATTGCAGAAATGCTACTACTTCTTTCTCGTAGTATCCCTATCGGTAAATGCCTAGTAAGAAATGAACGGTGTGAAGCAACCGAAACAAAGTGAGAAAAGTGGAAACCACGTCTGCTCTATTGCGAGGGAAAGATGTATATGATTAACAAGCGTGAACTGTTGTAAGGGTCGTCACTCATGAACAGGTGAAAGTGGTTGACACACCTGAGCCAAAAGGCGTGAGGTCAGGGCTGTGGTAATTACTATGGTGCTACAGAGAGAAAGACAGAGAACCTCCGGTTTATAGACAGAATCTAAGTACATCGTAATTATTAAAGTAGCGAAACAAGGTAAACCTCATACGTTCCCTTTACGGGTAGGTTTAATCGTGAGAAAGATACACTACATAGGAGTAAGAGGATGTTGGAAAAAGCGAAAGTTCGTATGTAATGTATGAAATAGGGATTCAAGATTTGTCCCGACCGAAAGGTGGCAGACTTCCAGCACGTATTTAATTACATGAAAAATCTGATATTTATGAAAGTATTAGGTTCAATGACACGTAAGTGAGGACGATACTAATGCAAAAAACCAAATGGAAACAGATAAACTGGGATCAAGTGGAAACATACATTAATAGATTGCAGATTCGGATTGTAAAGGCTGTGCAAGAGAACAAATGGCGATTAGTCAGAAGATTACAATACTTGATTACACATTCATTCTATGGAAAGGCGTTAGCAGTCAAACGTGTGATTTCAAACAAGGGAAAGAATACGCCAGGCATTGATGGAAAAGTGTGGAAAACAGACAAAGAAAAAATGGATGCAATTATAACATTGCAAACTAATGGTTACAGAGCATCAGCATTGCGAAGAATCTATATAGAAAAGTTTGGAAAAAAGGAGAAACGTTCACTAGGAATTCCTACTATGAAAGATAGGGCAATGCAGGCGGTGCAGTTGTTGGGATTGGAACCAGTTGCAGAAACACTTGCAGATACAATATCATTCGGATTCCGAAAATACAGAGGTGCTCAGGATGCGATGGAGTATGGATTTAGTATTCTATGCCGAAAAGATTCACCACAATGGATACTTGAGGGTGATATAAAAGGATGTTTTGACAACACAAATGGCTAGAGGAAAACATTCCGATGGATGTTAAAATACTCAAGCAATTCATGAAATGTGGATATGTATATGATAAAGAATTGTATCCTACTACCGATGGAACTCCACAAGGAGGAATCATCTCACCGAATTTGGCGAATATGACGCTTGACGAAATGGAAAATCTCATTAAACGAAAGTATTGGAACAATACCAAAGGAACTATTAGTATTAAGAATAATGATAAAAAGGTACATTTAATAAAATATGCCGATGATGGTGCGCCACGAAGGTGTGTCCAAGTAGCGTAGCTACTTGAAGACAACCATGCTGTACAGATGATGGCGGTGGGCCCGCCGAAATCTCCATACAGGTGGAGGTTTCAAACTACCTTAAGGTGCTGTGGACAAAAGCCATGGTATTGAGCGCTAAGGAAAAGGCAGTGAAAAACTGTCAAGTGCGTATTAAGGAGATGAATGACCAAGTGAACCACTGACGAAAATTTCGAAAGCGTAGAGACCCCATCAAAACCAGGGGGTAGTCGTTAACTTGGGATAAGTCTGGGGGAAACCTGTTTACTGCCCAGACGGTGGGCGGCATAAAGGTGACATGAACTTAATACAGGCGTCTGTACGGAATGTGGAAACCCAAGGGCTGATGTTAAGGGAGTATATCAAGCGGAAGAACCGTAAGATAAGAGTACCAATGCAGTCATGGGGGCAGATTGGGGTGTAGTAGTGAGGAAGGGTCTATAGCTTAGACAAAACGTTATGTGAGTAAACTTGCATAAGATAATTTCCGGAAGTGCGATTTCATCGCACAGGAATATTTAGAATTGGAAGAGGAAAAGTATAGAAAAATAATTAGTAAAAAAACTATAGATATGATAGAAAAATAACAAACCGATTATTGACATTGCTTAGAATTGGAAGTAAAATATATATTACCTAGGAAATAATAAACAGTTCATGAACTTACATTAAGTTGTTTAGAATTCTGTTTTGGGGATTTTAAACAAAAGTGTTATATAGAAAGGAGAAATAAAAATGTTTCAAAAAGTGAATGCGGCAACTACAGAAGCAAAAAAGGAATCATGGCAGCCGTGTATGTGGTGTGATGCACCAAATGATACATGTGCAGATTTAGGATGTGTCTTCTGCGATGGTAATAAAGATGATATTATCTAAGTAAAGAAATGTAATGCGAAGCTAAGACTATTTGACCTAGGTAAAAAGGTCAAATAGTCTTTATTCATATAATATAATAAATTGTTTGAAAATTTTTGAGAGGAATAGATTTGCGATAATCGGAATTTGAATTATGATTAAGAGAAATATTGAAAATGAAGTATTAACGTATCAAGTATATCAAATTTTTAATGAAAGTGGACAATTATATTTGTTTGACGCTGGGAATGCAGCAATTTATAAAATTGATGAACTGGTTTTGAAACTTCTCGATCAAGAAGGAGAAAAGGTTCAAACAGCCTATGAAAACTTGAAAAATTATATAACCAGAGAACAGTTTGATGAGCTAATTGATAATTTTAAAGAAAGTGGATTTTTAATCGAAAATAATAAGAATAATAAAAAAGCATCAACTATAAAAGGATTAACTTTAATGTTGGTTCAGGCATGTAATTTAGCATGTAAATATTGTTTTGGCTCAGAAGGAGAGTATGCTGATCGTGGGAAAATGAGTGAAAAAATAGCATTAGATGCGATTGATTATTTAATCAAAGCATCTGGAAATGAAAGAAATCTATATGTGACTTTTTTTGGCGGAGAGCCTTTATTATGTTTTGATGTGATAAAAAAAGTTGTGGCATATTGTAAAGAACGTGAAAAAGCTACAGGAAAAAATTTTTTCTATAATATGACAACAAATGGAACGTTATTGAATGAAGAAATTAATAACTTTATTATTCAAAATAAAATAGGAACCATGATTAGTATAGATGGAAATAAAAAACAGCATAATGCAAATAGATTTGATAAAATGGGAAATGGAAGTTATGATGAGGTGATGGATAAAACCGATGCTTTAAGAAAAATGGGATATTTGTCCGCAAGAGCAACAATAACAGCGACTAATATTAATCTAGAGTCTGTTTTTGAACACTTAAATGTAGAAGGTTTTTCAAATGTACCAATGGCACCAGCTTACAATTTAATGTCAAACGAAGATTTTGAAAGATATGTAGTTGAATTAGAAAAGTTGTGTAATTATTTTGAAGAGTTATTAAAACGAGATATAAATAAGGCTAAGAGAATTAAGGTTCTATGGAAAGCATTTAAGAGAATACATGGTGGTGGGTGTCAAAATACAGCATGTGGTGCAGGTATAAATGGTGTAGCAGTTGACATTCATGGAAATTTGTTTCCATGCCATCGTTTTGTATCAAACAAAGAATATATTTTGGGGAATATATATGAGAGTGAAGATGAGAGAAAACAGTTTATAGAAGAATGTGATATTGATAATCATGAAAAATGTAATAAATGCTATTTAAGGCTTTTGTGTAGTGGCGGTTGTCCATATGAGAATTATATAGAGACTGGTAATATTAGAAATATTTATGAAAGGCAGTGTATTGAGTGTAAAACTATATATTCAGAACTAATTCATATTTATTTAAGGCTAAGTGAAAAGCAAAAAGAAAGCATTTTTATTTAAAGACAAAGGGATGATTTTTGTATGGATATATTAAATGTGAGTGGAGTAAGTAAATGTTATGGAAAAGGAAAAGCCTCAGTACAAGCTCTAAAAAATATTAGTTTTACTGTAGAAAAAGGTAAATTTATTGGAATAATGGGTGCATCTGGATCTGGAAAATCAACACTATTAAACTTGATTTCTACTATAGATTATGCAACGGAAGGAAATATTATAATAAATGATACTAACATAACGAAATTAAATATTAAAAAAGCTGATAAATTTAGACGTGAGAAATTAGGATTTATTTTTCAGGATTTTAGATTATTGGATTCTTTGATGATTTCAGAAAATATAGGAATGCCGTTAGTTATTCAAAAAAGAAAAAGGGATGAAATAGAGAAAAAAGTAAATGAAATTATGAGAATTTTGGACATTGGAAGGTTGGCAGAAAAATATCCTTATCAGATTTCTGGTGGAGAAAAACAAAGAACAGCTTGTGCAAGAGCGATTATTTCGGAACCGGAATTAATATTGGCAGATGAACCAACGGGGGCTTTGGACTCCAATAATGCACGAAATATTATGATATTATTAAAGAAAATAAATATTGAATTAGGGGCAACCATTTTAATGGTGACACATGATCCTATGAGTGCAAGTTATTGTGATAAAGTAATCTTCTTGAAAGATGGGAGAATTACTAACATGTTAAATAGAGAAATAAGTGATAATAACATTTTTTATGAAAAAATTGTAAAATGTAATTCAAAACTACAACATGTAATTTGTCAGGAGAAAGAAGATGTACAAAATTGAATGGTATAAATTAAGGAGTAGTATTAAATCTAATATTATTTATTTTGTAACGTTGGTTATTTGTATTGCTCTGTTTTATGGATTTATATCCCTGGGAGATCCTTACAATCCGTTGGTCCAAGGAAATGAAAAATACGATTTTTCAATGTATGCACCAATGATTCGATATTGCATATATGTTGTTTCAATATCTTTATTTATATTAGTAAGTTACGTCAATTTATATATGTTTAAAGAAAAATTAAAAGATATTTCTGTACTAATTACATTAGGAATGAAGCGGAGCAAAATTGCAATATGGTATTCAGAAGAAATGCTTACCGTTAGTATAGTGGCATTTGTCATAGGTATTTTTGGTGGAATCATATGTTCTTATGTTATTAATGGTGTTCTATCTTTGATTGCATATAAAAATATAGTTGATAATCGTTTGTTCTATGTACAATCATTTGTTGAAACGTGTATATTTTTTGCAGTTATATATTGTGGAATTACCTTTATCAACGTTATAAAAGTTTTAAAGAAAAGTCCTTTAGAATTGTTAAATAATCATAAAGTAATAGATAGTAAAAGAAACTCTAAATTTAGAATAGTAAGTGAAATTATTGTCTTACTTGTTAGCTATATTTTTATTGCATATAATTTAAAAGTCTATTTTTCATTAGGGAGAAATTATCAGGGGAATATTCCTGATTATGAGAGTAATAAATTTCAAGTAGCAATATTTGCAGCAATTATACTTGCGATCTTTTTAACAATAAAAATAATTGCCTATTTATTAATTGCTATTACGAAGAAAAAAATCTTGCGATATGGTGAAAGCATGTTTATCGTGGGAAAGTTAGCATTTAGAATGAGAAGTAATGTTAGGAATATGTTTTTGGTCACAATAGTATTAACGCTATCTTTGTGTGGTTTTTCATTAATTCCTATTTTGGCAGAGTTTTCTAAAGAGTATATGGAACAACGTATGGTATTTGACGTTAATATTCCATTTAATTATGATAATATAGAAAGACAAGAAGATATACCTGATATAGATTATCAGTTTGCTAAGGAAATTTTGGAAGAAAATGATCTTTCTGTTAAAGATGAATGCATATTAGAAGAATACTTTGTATGGGAAAAAGATTTTTCTGGGCCTTCAGGAAGAAAAAATAAGTATGATATGCCGAGATTAGCTATTAGTATTAGTGACTATAACAAATTGAGGGAAATGGCAGAATTAGAAAAGATTGAATTGGAAAAGGATGAATTTATTTATCAAGTAAAAAATGATGTGGATATAAGCCAATTTGAAGATGCATTAAAGTTGGAACGTTCACTTAAGGTGGGAAATAGTAGATTGAAGCCATCTAAAGAGAAATTTGTAATAGCGGAGAATCTAGGAGATTATATATATAATACGAATACTGATGATTTATTGGTTTTCCCAGATGAAGTTTGTGCTGAGTTGAAATTGGCAAAAAAAAGTTATTTTGCTAATTTGCGAGGTGATGGAAGATATCAAGATTGCAAAAATTCCGAAAAAGAGATATATACGACATTTAGACAAACATATTCTTATCTTTATACTCAATATGGAGAGAATGGAAATAAGGCTATTGATTTTATTGGACCTATGCGCTTTATTAGTATTGAAGAAAACGATATATCATTCATGGTGATAGTTACTAAAATGTTAGGAATTTATATAGGAATTATTTTTATGGTTATCTGTATGGCTATGGTATCTATAAAGAATATAATAGAATGTAGCTCTGACATTGATAATTATCAATTAATGAAGCAGATTGGGATGTCATCAAAAAGCATAAAATATTTAAATTTGAAAGAAAATTTATTTTTCTATTTTGTACCTTATTTTATCAGTATTTTCAATTTCTATATAATACAAAAAACGTTCTTTATGCGTTTTGGGAAAAGAGTAAACGTATATTTTCAAGGGAACGGATATGTAAACGGAATAATGGTTCCATTTCTGGCAGTAAGTATTATATTACTGATTTATATAATTGTTGCACAAATTATCAATTTTAACAAAATTGATGATAGTTTAAAAAGAAGCTATTTGCAAAGGGAGTAGATGTGGGAGATTTTATACAACTAATAAATAAAATGAAAATATCATTAAAACAATTTATTTTTAGCTATTTAAAGTGTTTGCTGTGGGCTTGTGCATATACTATTGTTGCTTTGATTTTTCCAAGTATGGTAGGAATGATTATAGATAATGGCATTGCTTTAAATGATTTTTCGAAAGTTATAAAAGAGTCAATGGGGTTACTGGTGCTGGGTGGATTGATGATCCTTTTTCAATATTTGCAGAAATTAAGTTTTGCAAGTTTATCACAGGAAATCATTATTGATATAAAAAAAACTTTAATTCAGAAAATCTCACGAACTAACTACCTTTTTTGGAAACAGCATAAGTCTGGAGATGTCTATACCGTAATAGAAAAAGATGTCAATCAATTAGAAAATTTACTGCTATCAATTTTTAGCAATGGAATTACAAATGTTTTTGTTGTTTTAAGTGTATCTATATATATGATTTATATAAATATGTTTATCGGAGTTGTAGTAATTTTATTGGCATTCTTGTTTGCAACATTTCAAAGAAGAATTGGAAATGTCGCAAAAAGAGGAATGACCAAATTGAGAGAAACAGTGGGGAATATTTCAATACATACTAACAATATAGTAAATAATGTTCTACCTATTAAAATGCTGGGGATTTCAAAGGATATTATTGATGATTATTGTAGGAATTTACGGGATTATAAAAAACAATATATAAAGCAAGTCTTAATTTTAAATCATGTGCAATCGACAGGAATGGCTTTTACTGCAATAGGACTATTTATTATTATGATTTTTGGGGCGATGGAAGTTTTACAAAATAGATTATCTATAGGATTTTTGTTTAGTTTAACTATGTATTTACAAAGGCTTTATAATCCTATTATAGGATTGGGGAATGTTTATGTTTCTTTGCAGAGTTTTAGTCCTATAGTTAGTAAATTGCTTGAAATACTTAATAATACAAATGAAATTGCTGACGGAAAATACACTCCTAAAACACATTTATCTGGAAACATCTTGATTAATAATGTTAAGTTTAAATATAGTGATGGAGCAAACTATATTTTAGATGATTTTTCTTTAAGTATAAGATCAGGAGAAAAAATAGGAATTGTAGGAAAAAATGGTACAGGAAAGACTTCACTATTACGTTTGTTTGCACGAGTGTGTAAAGCGGAGTCGGGTAGTATTTTGTTAGATGATGTTGAAATAAGTAATTATTGTGAGCATTTTTTAGAAGAAGAAATAGGGTTTATGTTACAAGAAAATTATTTACCGGATTGGACATTAGAAGATTTTTTTGGTAAAAATAATGTTGAAAATGCGGAAAAGATGATGAACGATTTGGGTATACCACTTAGGAAATTTTCCAAAGGAATGAATAGTAGGATTGGTGAGAATAAAATTTCTTTATCTGGTGGAGAACTACAAAAGCTTGCTTTTATTAAGCTACTTTTAGAACAAAAACAAATTTATATTTTTGATGAGCCAACTTCAGCCTTGGACTTGGAGAGTGAAGAAAAGATGATAACTATGCTTCGGAAATATTTGAAAAATAGAACGTGTATCATCATTACTCATAGAAAAGCAATCTTAAATATATGTGATAAAATTATAGAGTTTAAATAGCAGAAATAACTTCATTGGTTTTATGCAGCTCTACAGTGATTTTCGGAGCACCATAGTTCTGCTTAGAATCATCATAAATATCCTGTATTTTGGCTTTTACAGTTTCACGACGTATTTCTGTATCAGAAGGTACGTGGTGGAGCCATGCATGATATCCTGAACGAGAGATACCTAAAAATTTCAACATTCCGGAGACGGAAACCCGGCGTCCAGCCTTCTTGGCAGCTTCCGTCTTCTCAGAAACTTCGAGAAAAATGGCTTCTGTCATTTTCCTAGAATGTTGATGGCTTTTTTATACATCAAGCGAATCTTGGGCGTTACGTAATTCACACCTGAGACGAGCGATTTCTTTCTGTTCATCAGAAGCATAATTACCGGAACCACGAACAGAGATATTGCCAGATTCCCGGAAATCTTTCAGTCACTTTGTTAAAGTGCTGTATCCGATTCCGAGATTTTCCGCACATCCACGTACACCTAAATCCTTATGATCTTCGTAGTACTGGATTGCATCAAGTTTAAACTGTTTGTCATGTTGTCTTGCCATATGAGATCCTCCTTCAGCATGTCTCTATTGTACCATGCTTATGTGTATTTTGGGATTTCTCATTTTGGCTTGTACTATTTATATTCTAACATCAGGGTATTAGTTTTGAACGATATAAATAGAGCGAGGGTGTTGCAAAAGAGCGACACCTTGTAAACGCTCAATTAGGCGCTTACGGTGTATATATAGTTATATACGCCCTCTACTTTTTGGATGGCAATATTTTATTTTATATGAAAAACATTGTTTCTGTATTCCGGAACTCAGATGGTGGGAGTCCCGTTTGCTTTTTGAACAGTCTGCTGAAATATAGTGGGTTATCATACCCAACAATTGACGCAACTTCAGCAACAGAATACGTGGTGGTTCGGAGCAGTGTCTTTGCATTTGTAATCCGTAGATTTAATATATACTGCATGGGAGTTACACCGTTGTAGCGTTTAAAGCTGCGGATAAACCAGCTCGTACTAAGGTGTTTGTCCATGGCGTATTGTTCAATGGAGATTTCTTCTGTAAAATGTTCATTAAAATACTGTGTGGCTTCTTCCATTTCTTTTTGCAGCATCCGGTTCTGGGAAGAGATGCCGATAGGAGCCGACCGGCTGATGAGAAGGAACATTTCCCTGAGCAGAAGAGATAAGTATTCTTCATAATGAGGACGAGTAAGTTGGAGTTCTTGAATCATTTTTCGGAAAATCTGATGATATTCCGTAGAGTTTCCAGTCTGGATAATCTGCCCAGATTCAAACAAATGGTATTCTCTTAAAATATTCTTTACATTATTACCGGTAAAATGAACCCAGTAAACTTCTGTCTGGTCTGTCCCATAATAAACATATCTTTGCATTTCACGTGGCTTGTACAAAATCATATGTCCGGCCTCTATAATCTCTTCCTTGCCATTTAAAAAGAAATGACCTTTCCCTGCAGCAATATAAAGCAATTGATAGTCAATCCTTCCCCGGGGGCGATACGTGGGAAGCTTGGGCTGGTGGATCAGCCGATATGTCCCACAGCTTCCAACTACTAATGGTTTGCTCTTATCTTTAAAATCCAATAATGAATTATGCAGATAGCCAGAATTGATATACATGATGCATCTCGCACCTCCTTTAATAAGTAGGCTTTTGTTAAAGATAGTGTATCATTTGTAAACGCACCATAGTGCGTACTATCAATTGATTAGCCACTCATCAGAGTGGCATATTTTATAAGTTACTTTCTACATTTCTCTGGCAACTTATCTGACCAAGGAAGCAGATCCTCACAGAAACTTGTATCATGATCTTCCATATGTTTTGGAATCTCTGTGAGTAAATATTCAAAATAATCGTATGGTTTCAGATTGTTTGCTTTTGCTGTTTCAGCAATACTATAGATGATTGCACTTGCTTCAGCTCCTGCAATGGTATCAATCATGACCCAGTTTTTCTTGCCAACACAGAATGGGCGGATTGCCTGTTCTGCGGCATTATTGTCTAGTGGGACATCACCATCTTCAAGAAACACACGCAAATATTTTTCCTGATTCAATGAATACGTGAATCCATTTGCTGTTTTACTCTTTGGCATCACAGACAACAAGTTTTGTTTTGCCCACGCAAAATAAGCATCTACCAGAGGCTTCACAGTCAGCTGTCGATGTTTCAAACGTTCCTCAGAACCTAACTCCTTGAGTTTATTATCCTCACGATAAATCGCTTGGATTTGTTTTAATGCAAGATATGCAAGTGACATTTTCTGACTCGCCTTCGGCAAAGCCTTTACCGCTTCATCAAAGCGACGTCTCACATGTGCCCAACATCCGGCAATCTTCAGGTCTTCACGTTCTTCTGCAATCGTGTGGTAAACCTGGTAGCCATCCGTTATACAGACTCCACGAAATTCCTTTAGGAAGGATCTTGGATGGTTTGCATTACGAGTAGGTTGATACTCATATAGGACAATCTGCTTATCAAGATACATCATTCCTGTTCGGTAAACCCACATGTAGTGCTTTGTTCCGGTTGTTCGGTCTTCCTTTGAAACAAGAACCGGAGTTTCATCGGCTTGAAGCACATGATATTCATATAACTTTTCGTGTAGGTAATCATAGAAAATCGACAAGTATCTTTCTGCACAAAGAATCGTCCAGCGAGCCATATCTGCTCGATCAATGTTCACTCCCATTCGTTGGAATTCTTGTTCTTGACGATAAAGCGGAACTGCATTTATATACTTTGCATTCCAAATTCCAGCGAGCAATGATGCTGATACAAGGCTGTTCCTTAATAAGTAAGCTGGATGATCTGCCCTTTTGAAATGGTTATCCTTCTTTGACTTATAGACTCCCACATGATGTTCCTCGATTTCAACTTTCATTGGTGTAAAACGGTAACGATTATATACTTCATCTTCTAATTGATACCAGCCGTCTTCTCCGAATTCAGCAATCAATTCATCCTCTGTCATCTTGTGTTCTACAGGGATGACTGGAAGATTCCGGATATCAGCAATACGTTTCCCTTTTGTCTTCTTTCCACGTTTTTTAACAGGTTCTTCTTCGGATTCATCCAGTGCTGCAACAGCCTCTGCCTCATTGAAAAAGACGATATTCCCATCAACCTCCATGAAACAAATCTGGTTATCTACACCTAGTTTCTCAGAAGATTTGCCGAAACGTTTGTTGTTCAATACAGCGACTTGCTCCAACAATAACTGCAACTTCTGATCAATATCCTTCAGTTGTGATTGTTGAACCAAAAACAGTTGAACAAGTGTAGACTTGTCAAAATGATTTAATTGTTCTTCTGTATATTCCATCGCCATAATGACACCCCTTTTCTAAGTATTATTATAGCGGATATGGCAGAAAATTGCGAATTTCATCCCCATCTGAATTCGTCATTTTGCCTATGGTTGTAAGCAACCACAATAAGATTCTACCCCATTAAAATCAAAGGCTTTTAAAGTGATTCCTATAAAATATAAGCTTGCCAAAGTGCTGTAACACACCGATAATGCCTAATAAATCACTTACTGATTATTCAAAATAAAGGGAATGAAGCACTTGATTTATCCTGTAAAATTTCTACCTTTTGCACAAGGATTATGTGGTATATTTCGGTATGGAAATCTCCTGGACCTTTCTTTTGGGAGAAATGGTCAGTCCTTCCATCAGCCAACGGAATTGTTGTCCTGTAAGCTCCTGTACTTCAGATTCATTTCTTGGCCATACAAAACTGCCTTTTTCAAGACGTTTATACAAAAGCAAGAATCCGTCCTTTTCCCAAACTAATCCTTTAATACGATCTGTCTTTCGACCACAGAAAAGGTAGAGCGTATCTGGAACATAAGGACTTCTTCCTGATTTAGATTCAATAATAGATGCCAAGGAATCCAATCCAAATCTAAGATCTGTATATCCTGTTACGATATAGATTTGTTTAAAACAAGTTGCATCATTCAACATGAACGAGAGCCCCCAGTACTTTTTGAATCAGTGAACTGGATGTATTTTCATGAATCCGAATCTTCATTCCATGAGCATCCACTTCGACAAATGCACCATCATGTTCTGGAATAGCATCTTTTTGAGAACTGTGACTTGAAGATATAACATTCATCGGAATCGGAACGATTGCCTGCTCAACAACTTCATTAGAAAGCGAATCCAAACAAGCCTTCCTAACTTGAGCCATACGATAATAATAATTCGATGTTGTAATAGAATGCTCTTGGCACCATTCACTGACAGTTACACCGATCGGACGATTCTGGCAATCCTGAATCATTTGAGCCCATTCCTGTAATCGGCAATTACGTGCAACTATAGCTGTTTGAGTTTTCGTAATAGACCACCTCCATGTTGTCGAAACTTTAGGCTAAATTTTTTAGACTAAACTTTTTTGACAAGTATCATTTGTTGAGTCTATTTTCTCAAATAACTAGAGTGAATTCAATATACGCACTATGGTGCGTTTACAAAGCAAAGAGGAGAGTTTTAAATGAAGAAAACAATTTTGGTATGGGCAACCGTTATGGCTGCCGGTATGTTGGCACTGTCTGGATGTGGGAAGAAAGAAACCGGACAGGCAGGAGAATATACAAACCTGGCAGATAAAGAGTCCAGAAAATCCGTTGTGGGAGAACTGGAGGCATGCGGTGTAACAAAAGAACAGACTGCCACATTGGAAAAATGGGCAGAGGATTATCACGAGATCACTGCTAAGTCATACTCATATCCAAAAGGATTTACGGCTTTGCCGGAAAGCGGGATGGATTACAGCTCCATTCTGATGGATGATTCTGCTGAGTCCTATTCGTATCTGCAGGCATCAAACTGTCGTCTGACCGCTTTTAATCTGATCAAGAACCAGTTGACAACAGCAGGAACCGGGAATGATACGGACTTGTGGCTGATGTTTGATATTGAGGCTATTGATACCATGCCGGAATATCAGTTGACCAAAGAGGAACGGGCAGGTTTTCTGACACTTTTTAACCAGGTGTCTGTGGAAGGAACCAAAACTTTAGAAGAGCATGAGGAAAAAATCCAGGAGGCATGGAATGAACGGGATATTCAGATCAGTGGGGATAAGCTTTCTCTGATCAGTGTGTATCTGCACGCACCGGAGGATCAGGCACGTTTTGTAGGGCATACAAGTGTTCTGGCAGAAACAAAAGAAGGTCTGCTTTTTGTGGAAAAGTATAGTGCCCTTGCCCCTTTCCAGGCAACGTATTTTAAGGATCGGGCAGAACTAAAAGACTATCTGCTGGCAAGACCGGATTTGTATGGAGATGAAACAGAACTAGATCCCATTGTTATGGAAAATAGAACGGTAATGAAATAAAAAAACAAACAGGTGAACATAAGACCGATATATCTGGAACATTTCAGGTATGCCGGTCTTTTATTTTTGTACTCAACCGGTGAGGGTTTTAGTAATTGTATCATTTCGTGCATGTTTTGTCCAATAGAGTTTATGGACGAATCATGTAAAAAGAGCGTAAAATAAGGATAAAACAAAGGAAAAATCATAAAAATAAAGGGGGAAAATATTGTGATCGTGCCAAGACATTACGAAGACTTAAAAATAATGCATGAAAACACCATGCCTTGCAGAGCTTATTATATACCGGCTTCCCATGAGATGGGAGCACTGGTAGAGAACCGTTTTTCTTCAGACCGGGTGATCTGTCTGAACGGGACATGGCAGTTTCAGTATTTTGAGAGCATCTATGATTTACAGGAAAAATTTTATGAACAGGTATATGACTGCAGCAACTTTACACAGGTAGAGGTGCCAGGAGTATGGCAGAATTATGGGTATGACAGCCATCAGTATACCAACGTGAGATATCCGATTCCTCTTGATTCAACGTATGTGCCACAGGAAAATCCATGCGGAGCTTATATTAGGAAGTTTATGTACCAGAAGCAGGAAAAGGCTCCGAAGGCATATTTGAATTTTGAAGGTGTGGATTCCTGTTTTTATGTCTGGGTAAATGGAACGTATGTGGGCTATAGCCAGGTTTCCCATGCCACAAGTGAATTTGATGTGACGAATGTTTTGACAGATGGAGAAAATACCTTAGCGGTACTGGTTCTGAAATGGTGTGATGGGACTTATCTGGAAGACCAGGATAAATTCCGCATGAGTGGGATTTTCCGGGATGTATATCTTCTGAACCGTCCGGAAAACGTGGTCTATGACTACTTTACAACTACCGAAATCCAGGAGGAACAGGCAGTCATTACAGTACAGGCCAGTTACCGGGGAAAGGCAGTGCCAACAAAATTTACTTTGTATGATGCAGAACATAGGGAGGTTGCTTCTCAGGTATTTCAGGAAAATACAGGTACTGCATATACGCATAAAACAGTATTTGTTGTAAAAGAACCAAATCTATGGAACCCAGAACAGCCGTATTTATATACCCTGGTTTTAGAAACAGAAGGGGAAGTGATCACAGACCGGATTGGAATCCGGGAAATCAGTGTAAAAGATGCTGTTCTCTATATAAATGGAACTGCCATCAAATTCAAAGGCGTGAACCGTCATGACTCCGATCCGGTGACGGGGTTTGTGATCGGGCTGGAACAGATGAAAAAGGATCTGCAGATGATGAAGGAGAGTAACTTCAATGCCGTCCGAAGCAGTCATTATCCCAATGTGCCTTATTTTTATCAGCTTTGTGATGAATATGGATTTTTTGTGATTGCAGAGGCGGATAATGAAAGTCATGGAACCCAATCCCAGTATTTAAAAGATTCCAGCTGGGAAAATGTAAGCCGAAGATGGAATGAACGAATCTCGGATAATCCGGAATTTATCCCGGCGACTCTGGATCGTACAAGACTTTGTGTGCACAGGGAGAAGAACCGCCCTTGTATTGTAATTTGGTCCATGGGAAATGAATGTGGTTATGGCTGTACTTTTGAGGAAGCTTTAAAATGGACAAAAGGGTTTGATCCTACAAGGCTTACCTGTTATGAAAGTTCTTTTTATCGCAGCGACAGAAGAAAATATGATTACAGTAACATTGATATTTTCAGCCGGATGTATCCTTCCCTGGAAGAAATTCAGGAATATGTGGACAAAAAGCCGGACAAACCCTTCCTTCTGATTGAATATTGTCATGCCATGGGAAACGGACCGGGAGATTTAGAAGACTATTTTCAAATGATTTATCAATATGATGTACTCTGCGGTGGCTTTGTATGGGAATGGTGCGATCATGCAGTATATCAGGGGCAGGCAGCAAATGGAAAGGAAAAGTACCTTTATGGAGGTGACTTTGGAGAAGAAGTCCATGATGGGAATTTCTGTATGGACGGACTGGTATATCCGGACAGAACACCCCATACAGGGCTTTTGGAATACCAGAATGTGTACCGTCCGGCAAGAGTGATGTCTTTCTGCCAGAAAACAGGGGAGCTGTGTCTGGAAAACTATATGAACTATGTGGATTTAAAGGATTATATCGATTTGGTATACGAAGTGAACTGTGACGGAAAGCTATTGGAGAAGAAACCGTTGACTTTGCAGGATTCTGTATGGCCTCATCAGAGAGGAACCATTTTGTTGGATATTACTGTTCCAGATTGCGGAAAATGTTATTTAAAAGTATCTTACCATTTAAAACATAGAACCAGCCTTATGGCACAAGGGAGTATGATGGGATTTGACGAAATCCTTTTGGAAAATCGGGATGGAAGAAACCAACAGACAATCGCCTTATTGGAAAACCAGGAACAGAAAGAAGCAGAGGCACAAGTTTCTGAAACAGATCGTTTTCTTTCCATCCGGTCAGATACATTCTTCTATGTTTACAATAAACTTTCGGGTTTATTTGAACAATTAAGCATAGATGGGGAGGAACTTCTGGAAACTCCTATGGAACTAAATATCTGGAGAGCACCTACGGATAATGACCGAAAGATCAAGCAAGAATGGATGGATGCCGGATATGACCGGAGTAAAGCCAGAGCCTATGACGTTCAATGGAAACGAGAGGGGAAATGTGTCATAATTTACAGCACCATGTCTGTAGCGGCAGTAGCACTTCAGAGAGTTCTGGATATAAAAGCTGTCTGGGAAATTTCTAACAGGGGAGCAATTTCAGTAAAAATGCAGGTGAAAAAGAATATGGAATTTCCGCAGCTTCCTAGATTTGGTATCCGTCTGTTTCTGAAAGAGGAATATGAAAATCTGAAATATTATGGATTGGGGCCACATGAAAGTTATCGAGATAAATGTAAGTCCTGCAGTCATGGGCTGTATGATGCAACAGTGGAAGAGCAGCATGAAGATTATATCCGTCCGCAGGAAAATGGAAGTCATACAGATTGTGATTATGTGATGATAGAAAAAGAAAACCAGACTGTTATAGCAGTGTCACCCAAACCATTTTCATTTAATGTGTCCTATTATACACAGGAAGAGCTGGCCAGGAAGGCACATAATTATGAATTGGAGAAATCAGGGAACACCATTGTCTGCCTGGATTATGCACAGAATGGGATTGGTTCCAACAGTTGTGGTCCTGAACTAAGGGATGAATACCAGGTGGATGAGGAAACTTTTGTTTTTGAGATAAAGCTTTTATTCAGGAAGGAAGAGTAGAAATACATGAATGAGAAAAAATATTTAAAATGGTATAACAAGGTAGGATATGGTTCCGGGGACATTGCTGGAAATGTAGTTTACGCATTTCTATCTTCTTTTGTCATGATTTATCTTACCAATACAGTAGGATTAAATCCCGGAATTATTGGAACTCTGATTGCCGTATCCAAGTTGTTTGATGGAATTACGGATGTTTTCTTTGGAACTCTGATTGATAAGACAAAGAGTAAAATGGGAAAAGCAAGACCCTGGATGCTCTATGGCTATATCGGATGTACCGTAACTTTAGTCGCTATTTTTGCCATACCTACAACTATGGGGGAATTTGCACAGTATGCCTGGTTTTTTATTGCGTATACGCTGTTAAATGCAGTATTTTATACAGCGAATAATATTGCGTATTCTGCACTGACAGCCCTAGTAACAAAGAATAGTAAGGAACGTGTACAGATGGGGTCTTACCGCTTCATTTTTGCTTTTTCTACCAGTCTGTTGATTCAGTCTTTAACCATTGGATTTGTAGAATGGTTGGGCGGCGGAGCAGCTGGATGGAGGACCGTTGCTATTATCTATGCAGTAATCGGATTGATTGTTAATACGATTTCTGTACTTTCTGTAAAGGAATTACCGGAAGAAGAGCTAAATGATGGGAAAGAAGCCGGAGTCGAAGAAAAGTATTCTCTGATTGATGCCGGAAAACTGTTATTTACAAATAAGTATTATGTTATGATCTGTGCTACGTATATTTTACAGCAGATCTATACAGCGATGCTGAATATGGGGATTTACTATATGACGTATATCCTTTTCAATGAGAAACTTTATGGTGTGTTTTCCTGGGCCATTAATATTCCTCTGATTATTGCATTGCTCATTACACCGATGCTGGTGGAAAAGTGGAGAGGAATGTATAAATTAAATCTTACAGGATATGTGATCGGAACGATTGGAAGAGCCCTGGTTGTAGTAGCCGGTTATCTAGGAAGTGTGCCATTGATGCTTTTATTTACCGGTATTGCAGCTTTTGGTATGGGACCATGGCAGGGGGATATGAATGCAGTCATTGCTTCCTGTTCCGAATATACTTACTTGACAAAGCATAAGAGAGTAGATGGAACCATGTATTCTTGTACCTCTCTTGGTATTAAGCTGGGCGGTGGAATTGGAATTGCCATTACCGGCTGGCTTCTGGATCTTAGTGGCTTTGACGGCACACTAGCTGTACAGTCTGATTCCTGTATCCAGATGCTGCAGATCATGTATTTATGGATTCCGGTAGTAATCACACTTATCATTACCATTATTATGGCAAAGATGAATGTAGAGAAGGCAAATGAGAAACTTTTACAGGAAAAGTCTATGAAAGACGGTATGCATGATTGAAGTAAACCGCATAAAAATTCATGACTTCCTGTAAGTAATTCATCAGTTTTTTCATTCTGGTTTTCCTCTTTTCCTGATTTCTGAGTTTATTATATCGGATGGGCAGAAAACCTACGTGCCAAATCAAAAAGAAATGTAGCCAATTCTTGAGAGGGGGAGGAAACATCATGCAGCCGTCTTACGAAGAGGAAAAAGAAAAGTTCAGTATGATAAGGAAAAAACCACATCATGTTCCCCCTCACCTTCACAATGCCATAGAACTGGTATATGTAACAAAAGGGGAGTTGGAGCTTGGTATTGGATATGAGTTGTATCACATGGAAAAGGGGGATTTTGCTATTGTTTTTCCAGATTTGATTCATCATTATCAAGTGTTTTCAAAGGGAAAGAATGAGGTGTACCAGTTTTATGCTTCTTTGGAACTAAGTGGTCCGTTTATGGCACTTCTTCAGAAGAAATGTCCGGAAAATCCGGTGATTGCCAACGCAGATTTACATGGGGAAGTTAAAAACGCCCTGAGTTGTCTGATAAAAGATCAGAAAGTCAGTGAGGTTGTGGGGCAAGCTTATTTACAGATTATATTATACCGTTGCAGGGAAACATTCCGGTTCATAGAAAAAGACAGTGTGGGGAGTAATGATCTGATATACGTAGCGATGAGCTATCTGTTATCACATTTTCAGGAGGAACTTACACTTGGGAAAGTGGCATCAGCTCTGGGAACCAATAAGTTTGCCCTATCAAAAATCTTTTCAGGTATCTTTCATACAAATTTCAATCAATACTTAAATGAAATTCGTTTAAATTATGTGACCTCTTTGTTGGAAAATACGGATAGAAGGATTACAGATATTTCTCTGGAGGCAGGATTTGAGAGCCAAAGAACCTTTAACCGGGCATTTCAACTAAGGTATAATCAGACACCAAGTGAGTATCGGAAATCATGGTGGGAAAAATAGAGGATACAGATTACTTGGGGATTTATGAGTTTAAAGAGAATTATGTTTCAGCACAGGGCTATAAAGTAAATCTTATAGAGGATACAACTGGAGAAGATAATGTTGAGAATTATGTATCTGAAAAATGTGCAGTTTTTGCTGCGAATGGAATTCAATACACATTAAGGAAGGACAACTTATGAAAATATGAAGAATATTGTTGATACAATGAAATGATATTGCAAGTAAAAATGATAGTATTTTTGAGAAATTATAAAATGTGTGTATCTTATAATTGGATTAAAATAGAAAAGTATTTTGTACAATAAGAAGATTGTTTTTTATTAAATATTTTAGGAGTAGAGCTTTACAAATAGGCTGAGAGTAGAATAGAGTGAAATTTAGGTAAAACATATTATCTTAAAAATTGAAGTTGATTTATTTATATTATAAGAATGAGAGAGTGAAATTAAAAAGATACCGGTTATAACTTTATATTAACGAGTTACAATCGGTATCCTTTTTTTGATTTACTTATGTAGGGGATTTGTAAATAAGTAAATTACACGCAAGGTTTAACAATAGATGCACACTGTGTTGTCGGGCAAATGGCAAGTGAAACAGGAATAATGAGTGATGGTGTACCTTTTGTTTCGCCAGCACCACCAGCAATGTTTTTCAGTTCCTCATTTGTTACATTTTCAAAAGCTTTAAAATTGTCTTTTTTCATTTTATTATCCTCCTAATTAAAAGTGTATTTTGGAGAAATCAACCTTGTGAAGATAATATAACATTAAAAAAAACTTTTGTAAATATAATCTACAAAAGAATAGTTACACGAATAAACGTATTTATTACAAGAAAGAATAGAGCGGATTTTGTGTGGTAATATTTGTCTATATTATAAAATGTACCATTATAGGAGGTTATTATGTTAGAAAAGGTAGAAGTACAAAGTTTGATAAAAACCATTGATAAAAATAATGGAATCAAAAGGGCATTGGAAAAACTGTCCATTAAAAGCGAAGAGGATTTTTTTAAATATAATATAGTGAAAAGTAGTGACTATTCAAACATGATAGAAGCTTCCTTACATTTATGCTCACAGGTAGTATGCAGTGAAATGAGGGATTTTGCTAATTATTTTTGGAATATAGTTATAAAGGAGAAAAGAAAGTATATAGAAAAATTTTCTGATGAGATAGATAATATAGACATATTCTTAAAAAGCATTCAGAATAGACTTGAAGAAAAGACTTTAGGAATTTGCTACAGAATTTTTGTTTATGAAATTAATTACTTGCGTGTGAATAATAGATATAAGTCAATGAATGAAAAAGAACAATTTGAAGAATATATTAAATCTTTTTTATCTGATCAAAATTATTATAAAGAATTAGGGCAAAAATATCCTGAATTATTTAAAGTAGTACTGAATGAATATAGAAAAAATTTTGATTATGTTATTGAAATATTGAAATATTTCCGTCAAGACAAGGAATATATTAAAGGCTTGATTGAAAAAGAAGATAAAATTGTCTCTATGGAACTTGGAAAAGGGGATTCGCATAATAATGGACGAAGCGTAACAAAAATTAAATTGGGTAATAGGGCTATTATATATTATAAACCAAGAAACTCTCAAATTGATAAGTTATATCATGATATGATACAACTTTATAATGAATCTGTAGACATAAAAAACAAAATCAAAACATTGGAAACTGTTTCCATTGATGAACATGGATGGACAAAAGCTATTGAATTTTCTGAAACTAAAAATAGTGAAGAAATTAAAATTTTTTATTATAAATTAGGAATTCAACTTGCTTATTTATATATGACAGATGCAATAGACTTTCATGCAGAAAATCTTATTGCTAACGGAAGTGATCCTGTTTTAATAGATTTAGAAAGTTTGTTTGGTATAAAGAAAGTTTATAATAAGGAAATTAAAAGTGCAAAAGATATTTCTATAAAATATCTTAGTAATACAGTGAATTCTACTGGTATATTACCATTTAAATTTGGAACAAATGAAAAAAGCGATGTTAGTGGAATTGGTAATTCAGAAAAACGAGAATCTTTTATTAAAGTTCCAAAGATAAAAAATGGGAAAACATCGAATTTAAAAGTAGAAAAAGAATATATTTCTTTAAGTAAATCGAATAATCATCCGGAATATAAAGGACAACCAGTAGATGAAAAAGAATACTATACTTTTGTTATTGATGGTTTTATAAAAGGATATAATTTCATTAAAAAGCATAGAAAAGAAATAGTTCGGATAGTTGACACTTATAAAGACAAAATTCAGCTGCGTTATATACCTAAACCTACTATATACTATTCAAATTTGCTGAGTTTATCTGTACATCCAATGGTTATGCAAGCTAGTATAGGTAGGGAAATCTTTTTTACTAAATTAGATATAGATAATAAGGATAATAACTTGTTCGAATATGAATATAGAGATTTGCTTAATCATGATATACCATATTTTACATATATGCTAGACGATAAGTCTTTAACTACGTCCGATTTATTTAAAGTAACCATAGAAGGATTTTGGACAGAGACCGCATATGAACGAATGAAAAATAAGCTTGATTCCATGAATGAACTTGATAAAAATTTTCAGGTACTAAAAATAAAAAATTCATTTGGGATTCTTGGGATTAAGAATATACATGAATATAAACAAAATAATAGCATTGCAACGATACAAGAAATATATGAGCGAATTAAAGTGGATAATAGTAAATCCGATTTAATTCAGCGTGCTGAGGATATTGCACAATATCTTTTAAAAATATCTGATAGATTTGAAAATACATATTCATGGATATCATCTACTGTTATTGAACACAACAATAGGAAAGAATGGCAGACGGATGTTATGGGAAATTCACTTTATGATGGGTTAAGTGGTATGGTATTTTTCTTTTTATCAATTTATATTATTACGGGTAAGGCGGAGTACTTAAAAGTGGCAAAAGATATATTACAAGAGATACTTTTAGAGGAGAACTCTATAGATAATAGACCAATAGGAGCTTTTGATGGCATTTTTTCTATTATTTATGTATTATGTTATGCGTATGTTGTAACTAAAAATAAAAAATACTTGGTACATATAGATGAGTATTTACATGATACTAAAAATATAAAAGAATGGGAAGATAATCCTTATGATATTATAGGAGGATCAGCAGGGATTCTTTTAGTACTTTTGAATGTAGAGAAAATTTATAAAAAGTTAAATCGAAATTGTGAAGAAGTAAAGAAACAAATTATTTATCATGTTAATAAGATTTGTGAAAATGTAGTTGTAGTCAATGAAAATGAAGTGGGATGGATAGGCGTAGATAAGTATCCTTTAACTGGTTTTGCTCATGGTAATTCGGGAATTTGCTATGCGTTAGAAACATTTTTAGATAACTGTACATGGATATCTGAAGATGTTCAGAAGAAAATCAAGAAAATAATTTACGAGGGTGCCACATTCGAACTCTCAAAAAGGGAAAAGGGAAAGTGGTATGATTTGCGTACGGAAATAAAAAAAGTAGAAAATCACTATCCGTATGCGTGGTGTCATGGAGCTCCAGGCATTCTATTAGGATTATCTTATTTGGAAGATGTTAGCTTTGATATAGAAGAAGGGTTACGTGATCTATACACAAATGCTTTTGGAAGAAACCATAGTTTATGTCATGGCGATTTGGGAAATGCAGTTATTATGAAAGATATTGCAACACATTTAAAGAGTAAATTGTGGAATGAAGTCGCAGATTATTTTGCTTTTAGAGTTGTAAATATGTATCAGATGAGTGAAATGAAAATAGGTTTGGGAATTGAAATGTTAACACCAGAGTTAATGGTAGGTTTGGCAGGTATGGGATATAGTCTTCTTTATATATATGATAACGAAAAATTACCTAATATTTTAAGATTAGAGATGAAAGGATTTAGCAAATGAAAAAACAGTGCAAAGTTATTTTACAAAATAATAAATATGATTGTGCATTTGCCTGTTTGGCAATGCTTTTTAGCTATAAAGATATTGAGGTTCCGACATCTGCGTTTACTGAAAATGAAATAATAGGACGAGATGGGGTAAGCTTAAAAGATTTAAAAGATATATGTACAAAAAAACAAGCTACTTTGAAGATATATAGAGTTGAGAAAGAGGAATTTAAAAAATTAAGAGTCAATATAAATAAACCTTATCTAGTGTATTGGAATAATAATCATTATGTGATACTTGAAAAAATAAAGAAAAATAAAATTGTAATAATTGATCCAGCGGTAGGAAGGATAACAATTAGTTTACAAGAATTTTTAGTGCATTATAGTGGGCTAATGGCAGGCTTGGAAAAAAGAAAATCGAATAAAGAAATTTTTGAATTAAAAAACCAAAAAGACAACAGAAAAATGATAAAATGGCTATTTCCATACAAAACTACGATTATTGCCGTATTTTTAACATCAATAGTATTTCAAAGTGTAAATCTGATTTTTCCATTATTAACACAAATACTTATAGATAATGGAGAAGCCGTGAAAAATATACCTGGAAAGATACTTTTAATAGGCACACTTATTATAGGAATACTTTATTTTGTATTACATGTTACTCGTGTTAAATTGATAGCAGAAATTCAATGCAAATTAAGTAATAAAATGACTAGTACTTTTATAGAAAAATTATTTAAATTACCTTTAAACTTTTTTGAGAATAATACAATAGGTGATATTACAAGTAGAGTTAATAACATCGGAAGTATAAGAGATATATTGTCGCATATTGCAGTATCAGTATTTTTAGATGTCAGTGTTATTATAATTTATATATTTTTTATGTTACAATACTCCGTTATTTTGTCGTTAATTACTTTTGGTGTAGCTATACTTCAGGTAATTATTTTGCGCATTATGATTCCTAAAATTTCAGAATATACAAACAAAGAACTTGTGTCGCAAGCAAAATTTCAAACAATGTTGCATGAAATTTTGCGTTCTATAAACTATGTAAAAACATCAGGAAATTCTCAAAAGATTAGACAAAATATGGAAAACGAATTCCAAGAACAGATGATTAGTTTTAAAAATAGAATGGGAATTTCTGCCATAATGGGGGGCGCTTCATCGTCCATTAATTTAATATTACCGCTATTGAGTATAGCGATAAATCTTATTTTTATCGATAAAGTTGGTTTATCGACAGGTAGAATAGTTGCATTTTCTACTATAGCATTGCGATTTCTAACACCAGTGGGATCATTAATAAGCAGTTACGAATCAATACAAGTTGTTGATGAGATGTTTAAGAGAATGAGCAATATTTTAGAAGCAAGAGAAGAAAGTGATGGAGAAAACGCTATAGATATGAAAAAATTCGAAGGCAATCTTGAATTAAGAGACCTTTCTTTTTCATATGGAAAAAATGTAGTATTACAAAAATTTAATTTAAAGATTTGCAATGGCGAAAAAATCCTTATAAAAGGTAAGAGTGGGGAAGGAAAAACAACACTATTTAAAATAGTATCAGGATTGTATGATCCGAGTTCAGGAAAAAGAATAATATGTGGCAAGGAGTATAGTTGTTTTACTAAGGAGTCTTTAAGAAGACGTATTGGATATATTGTTCAGGAAACTGGATTATTCAATGGCACAATTCGAGAAAATATATCTTTTTTTCAAGATATGACAGATGAAGAAATTATTAGGGCATCGCAGATTGCATGTATCCATGAAGATATTTGTAAATTACCTATGGGGTACGATACGGTTCTGGGAGATAATGGTATGACACTCTCTGGTGGGCAAAAACAACGTATAGCAATAGCACGCACGTTAGCTGCTAACCCAGATATTTTGCTTATAGACGAAGGAACTAGCAATCTTGATATGCAAACAGAGAAAAAAGTTATTAATAATTTAATGAAATTAGACAAAACAATAATGTTCATTTCTCATAGACATTCACATATTGAGGGGGTTAATAAGACCTATTTTTTGAAAGATTCTCATTTAATTCTTGAGAATGTCTCTGAATAAATAGACTAATCCGGTATTGATCAAATATATGTTGGTCGGTACTGAGTGTATTTAAATTGCAATATGATTGTAAGGAGAAACATAAATGATAAAGTTAGTGCAGCATATTTACGAAAAATATTATAAAAAATACTCAGACGAAAAAGTGAATAATATATTTTCTGTATATAACCATATTATTTCAATGGATATAAAAAAAATAGTTGATGAATTATGTATAAAACATTTGTATGAATATGGATTAAAAGTAATAATTCAGGATTTTCATAATTCATTTGATACTTTTCACGAAAAAATAGATAACTATTATTACAGACAATATTTAGAATTGGAAAATGGATTTGATAAAAGAAATAATGAGTTTCATGAAAAATATATTTCTATTTTAAGTTTGTTTTGCGATTATCTTGGGGAAATGATACACAATCTTTGGAAGTATAGGGATGATATTAGTTGTATGTTTAACATAGATCAATTTAAAATTAAGGATATAAAAATTACAAGTGGGGATGCACATAATCATGGAAAAAAAGTATCAATTCTTAAAATTGATAAAGCTACGATTGTTTATAAACCAAGAAATATGTCAAGTGATTCTTTCTACTACAAGTTATTAAAGATATTTAATCAAAAAACCAATAGTAAGATTATAATACCCAATATATTTGTTAAAAATAATTTTTCTATACAAGAATATTTTGATAATGGAGTGGAGTGCGAAAATTTAGATGATGTAAGAAATTATTATTTTGAATTAGGGGTACATTCGTGCTTTTTATATACACTTTCTGCAACAGATATTCATTATGAAAATATTATTGCACATGGAAAACATCCTGTAATCATAGATTTAGAAACTCTTTTTCAAGAACCAATTAATATAAAAAGTAGAGAAAAAAAAGATTTATTAATAGAGGATACAGTTTTATATACTCTACTATTTGACTTTTCGGTTAATAATTATGAAAATGTTAAAATGCAAATGGGAGGGATAGGAAACTATGATAAAAAAACTTACATAGCTGATAAAGTTGTGGCCGATGAAACTGATAAAATACATATTGAAAAAGAAGAACAACATATGACAACATATAATCTTCCTTGTTATTTAGGAAGAAGGCAAGCATCCCATAGTTTTTTACGAGAGTTTATCAATGGATTTGAAGTTGCATATAAATTTTTAGAAACAAATAGGGCATTGATTAAGAAAGAAGTTAAAGATGTCAAAGAATTTAACGTTAGAATTGTTGTTAGACCAACATATGTATATGCAAAATTTTTAGAAGCATTAAATGAACCCAATGGATATACTTATAAAAAGGAAACTGAAATATTTGAAATTTTGAAAGAAGCTGATCAATATTCTTCTTACCATAACAATATATTTGAATGTGAGTGCAATGCTTTAAGAGAGCGGGATGTTCCATATTTTTATATGTGTATTGATCAGAGAGAGATAACAGTATTATCGAATGAAAAATCAAAACGTTATAGTTACACTCCAAGAGAATATATTATGAAAAGATTAAATTTACTTTCAATAGATGATTTAAAGTATCAGACTAACATTATTCAAATGGTATGGGCCTGCAATTATGATAATAGCAATATTTTAGGTGAAAGAAATCCTTTGAAAATTTATTCTGATTCGACAAATCTAAAAAATGTTATTCACAAATATTTAAAAGAACTGCAAGAAATATCTAAAGATAAAAAAAATTGGCAGAGTTTATCCATAAGATATGATACAAACGGGATAGCAACAGTTAGTCCGCTAAATTATGATCTTTATGATGGATTAGCTGGCATAGCCCTTCTCTTTTGTGCAGCTTACAAAAATGGTTTTGTTAATGAAGAAGCAATAATAGATAGAGTAGAAACATGTATGACTGATTTGTACAAAAATTATCCATGGAAAGGCAACTGGTCGGTATTTCATGGCCGTTTTTCTTATATCCGTTATTGGTGGTTGAAACAAAGTATAATTGATACAACAAATAAAAAATTTAAGGTAAATTTATTTGAAATTTGTGAAGAATTAATGGATGAATTAGTGACTAATAAATACTTACCTTGTGATTATATTGGAGGACTTGCTGGTATAATAAGTTTTTTAGTTGATATTTATAATAAACAAGATGAAGTGAGATACAAGATAAAAAATGTAATAGTTGAGAGTGTGAAATATATTTTAGATCCTGTTGTAAAAGGGAAAAAGGATTTTGTACCTTGCGATTTTAGAAGAAATAAAATTTTGGCGGGATTTGCACATGGAATTACAGGAATTGTGTATGCAATAGCAAAGGCAGTAAAAAGTATAAATGATTTACAGAAACCAGAAATTTTACAGATATTAAATAAATTATTAAAAGAAGAAAATAGTTTGTTTGATAGCGAGAAAATGTTTTGGATAGATAATAGGGGAGAAGAAAGAAAAGAGGCATTAACAACATGGTGCAGTGGCGCAATGGGGATATTACTGGGCCGAGAAGAGATAAATAAATTGAATATAGGTATTGTGGCAGACAAAATTAAAGAAACTAGAGAAATTGTCCTAAACAATGCGTATATATTAGATTATGGCAACAGTTTGTGCCATGGATGCATTGGAAATTTAATGCTTTTAAAACATTTATCTTCGTATGATAAAAAACTTTTAGGAATAATAGAAAAAATGATAAAACATTTAGAAAAAGATTATTTGAAATATGGTATGCAAACCGGTTACAAATATAATAATCCAAGCCTTAGTTTTTTTCTAGGCATACCAGGGGAAATATATGGCCTGATATACTTATATTATGATGAAAATTTGCCCATGATTTTATTATAAATATTAGGAGTATATAAGGGACTGTTCGGAAATGTTTAAAATTGGTTAAGTCAGTAACTTATGGCGGAAATGCTGATTTGGTTTACCAGGATCTATTATTGTTGTTAGTAGAGCGGCTGGGGCGATAAATATGAGTACTTTACCAAAATAGAATTTAAAGAAAAGTCTGATTGTTGGTTGTCTTCAGTTCCATGGATAGGTGGTCTTCTATTTACATTAAATAGATTATTTGTTCCAACGCTAAGGCAAATAAAAAGTTACATTTAGAAACCTATTTATACCGTCAAAATAATTTAGGCAAAAAATGTGATATAGTATAAACAGTTACAGATATGTAACAAATAAGTATATGTTGTTTCTATTAAATATGGGGATAATTAATATAGAAACAAGCAATACTTAAAGAAATCAACTTTGTAAAGAAAAATGATAATGAAAGGAGAAGGAACATGAGTAAAGATTTATTGAAAGTTGCAGGAGATTTTGCACAGGAAGTGGAAGAAGCCAGCTTAGAAAAAATTGTAGGTGGAGCTGATATGGCAGCTAGAGGTCTGTCTAAAGGAAATACAGGTGACTATTGTACATTGACATGGGAGTGCAGTATTTGCCCGACAGTAACGTGCTGGTGTTAAATTAGAGATGGGAAGAATAAAATATTCTTTATTTATCAAGTAAGAAAGTTAGGGATATTACAGAAGCATCTTAGGTGATCAAAAGTAGTATCCCTAACTTTTTTGTACCCTCGAAGTGTCCAATTTATTTTAATGTGAACTTCCTGAAAAAGTAACGCTCATTTTCTAAAAATGGTTTATTTCAGCCGTTTACAGGGGATTTTATATAATTCCTCATATATTTAATTAACTCTCGAAATTTTACTTTAAATCCGATGAAAACATTGGAAACACGCGATTCTTGCAACCGAGAGTTAATTTTCATAGAACTTCACGTTTTAATGAAGAAGAAATGGCTTGTGTCTGAATTAACAATCCTCTTTGAAAAAATAAGCGTTGAATTTGTTTGTGTAAACAGAAATAAGATATGTATAGCCTTTTCTTGAATTAAAATATAAGGTATAATTATATGAACTGAACAGGATAAATTTTTTAAGGAGTTTACACATAATGTTTGTTTTAGTAGTTGAAGATGATTTCCAATTAAATGAAATGTTAAAAAAAGTTTTATTAAAAGAGGGATATGATGTGGAAACAGCATTTTCTGGAACGGAAGCGTTACTTCTGTTGGAGAATAGAATGATAGATTTAGTAGTTTTGGATTTGATGCTACCTGGGGTTTCGGGAGAAAAAGTGCTAGATAAAATAAAAGAAAAAATGGATATACCAATTATTATACTATCTGCAAAGTCAGAGATTGATTCTAAGGTTGATTTGATAAAAAGAGGTGCTGATGACTATATTACAAAACCTTTTGATAATAAAGAATTATTAGTTAGGATCGAGGCTGTTATGAGAAGAAGTGAGCCATCCAAAATGAGAAAAAAATACAGTTATAAGGATATTGTTTTGGATGCATCATCATATTCAGTGAAAGTTGCCGGAGTAGAAGTCTCTTTTACTAAATATGAATACTTAATTTTAAAATTGTTAATGAGCGAACCAGAGCGTATATTTACCAAAAATAATATTTATGAGAGCATTTGGAATGAAGAATTTTTTGGAGAAGAAAATGCAATCAATGTACATATAAGTAATATAAGAAAAAAGTTAAGTGAAATTAATAAAAATGAACAATATATTGAAACAGTAAGAGGAATAGGGTTTAGGCTTTGGAGGATATAGAAAGAATGGAAAAGATTGTAGAGGTTTACGATGTAACAAGTAGTAAAATAAAAAATATGCAACTAAATTTTTATGTAAATAGGGAAGATATTACTGCATTGATGGGAAACCACAATTGTGGAAAAACATATATATTGGAATTATTACTTGGATATTCTCCATATGAAACGGGTACAATAAAAATATTTGGAAACAAAAATATTATTGTAGAAGGTCCAAGAATTGCGTATATACCAGAGCACTTTAAGGGAGTTAGTGAATTTAGTATTTTGCAAAATTTTTTCTATTTTTCTAAGATATATAAAAAAAATGACATAGAAGAAATATATAGACTATGTGAAGAGTTCCAGCTAGATATTTCTAATAAAAGAAAAGTTGGGAAAATACCTGTGGAAACCATAAAAAGATTAGTACTGGCGTTATCAGTTTATGGTGGGGCAGATTTGATAATATGGGATATGCCTTTTGATAATTTAGATGGTGGGGAAATTGAGTGTATAAAACATTATATCAAGAAATTAAATAAGGAAAAAAAAATTACTTTCTTGTTGACTGGAACTGATGTTGGAAATTATCTTGATTTTGCAGATTCATATATAGTAGTAAAAGATGGAAGGGTGCAAAAACAAATTGCAGCAAGTAATCTTGATAAAGTAAACCAAAAAAAATGTGAAATACATACAAGTGATAGTGATTTAGCTGCTGCTATACTGTATAAAGAGAATGTAAAGTTTGATGTGATTGAAAAAAATATCATAGTAATATATGAAATGCAATGCATATCGGATATAGTTGCTTTATTGGTACAAAAAGGGATAAAAATAGAAGAGGTTTTAAATAGAGGAGAAAACAAATATAGTTATTTGATGAAAATTATGAAGGGAGAAGCGGAATGATTTCTATTGTAAAAGCGGAATTATATCGCATTAGATATGCAAAAGTACAGTACGTTTGTTTGTGCATCTCTCTCTTTTTCACATTATCTTTATGTGTTAATTATGAATATTTATACATCGAGAAACCTTTGAGTAAAGGTGTAGAAATCATAAATTCTTGGGAGAGTTTCTTTGAATATTTTTTTGCTGATTATAGTATGTTTTATCCATTAATTTTTGCAGTGGTCAATTACTTTTTATCAGATATTAAGTTTGAAATTTATCCATTATTTGTTGCGAAAGGAATAAAAAAGAAGGAAATATTTGCTGCAAAAATGTTTATTGTTTTTTTAATCACAGCCATTCATTTTGGTTCAAATATACTTTTTGTTGCAGTTTTAGTAAATGGCTCTAAAAATCATTTTTGGGGAGGAGATATAGAAAGAGTTTTTATCTGTATTTTATTACAGTTAATAAGTTATATGGTATTTTCAAGCTTTGTAGTATTATTAGCAAATTTGTTTAGGAAAAAGAATATTACGATTGGGATAACTATAGTTTTTATAGCGATTAGTTATTTTTATTTAGTAAAAATAGGGGACGCATTGGATATAAAAGATTCATTGTACGAATATTGGATTATTGGATTTTCTACTAACATGATGACACATAATTTGTTTTGTGATATTACAAAGATTTTGATAGTAGTTATACAATTTTCGGCTTTTATCTATCTTTCATACAAATTATTTGTATATCATAATGGAGGGGAAGCTTAATGATTGGAAATATGGGGTATTTCATTCTTGGAGCATGTCTTGTTATTATTTTAATAAAATATGTAAAATTGAAATTAAGTATTAAAAATATAAATAGGCAAATTCGATTTATATATGATAGAGATACTTGTGTACAAATAGAAAATAATGTTAATAATAGGCATCTCAAAGAAATAATAAATATTGTCAATAGTTTAAAAAATAAATATTTGGCCATGGAAGATGATTTGAGAAAAAAAGATAAGTTGTTTCGTGAAACTGTGACTAATATGTCTCATGATCTAAGAACTCCGTTAGCGATCACTACAGGATATCTTCAAATGTTAGAAGATGAAAATTTGACTGATGAGCAAGAGGGATATGTAAATATAGCAAAAGATAGGATGAAATATTTAAAAGATTTATTGGAACAAATGTTTGAATTTGTAAGAATTGAGGCTGATGAAATTAAGTTAGAATTTAAAATAGTGAATCTATTTAATATTTTAAGAGACACATTAGCGATGTTTTATGATGAATACGAAAAAATGGGGGGAATTCAATGTATAGATATACCGAATGAAGCATGCTTTGTGTTAGGTGATAAAAATGCTATTATGCGAATTATTTCAAACGTTATATCCAATAGTCTTACGTATGGAGATGGAAAGTTTTCTATATTGGCCAATATAAAACATAAGACGTGTATTATAAAAATAGAAAACAGTACTAGATGTATAGAAAAAAAAGATATAAATTTTATATTTAATAGATTATATACTACTGATAAATCTCGCAATTCGGGTAGAACAGGACTTGGATTAGCTATAGCAAAAAAGATGATTGAATTGCATAATGGAGAGATTACTGCGGAATATGAAGAGAACACACACTTATTTTCGGTAATATTAAAGTTTCCAATTACGTCTTATGATCAGTTAAAGGATTGACATAAGGTAATATCTATCTTGTGTTAATCCTTTACATTTATTTTTTAATAGTAAACGCCTAATTTTAGGGTGGATACCATTCACCCTAAAATTAGGCGTTTACAGTGAAAACAGCATCCGTCCGATAACAATTGTACAGAAGAACTAACTATTCTCGGATACACCTGATGGAGCAATCGCAAACACAATGTATCTTACGATTGTTAAAATAGCAAAAGCATACGAATTGAATCTGTATGAATATTTAAAGTTCTTGTTGGAACATCGCCCGAGCGAAAGTATGTCGGATGAAGAACTTGATCGTCTGGCTTCATAGAGCATAGAAGTTCAAGAACAATGTGGTATTATATAGAGTAAAATATTAGCCTTCCAGAATTCTATCTAGCAATGGGATTCTGGAAATACGTTTTGGGGGCACCCTAAAACTAGGCACTTACGTTTAATATGCGTTGCTCCCTTCAAGGTCAATGTCATTAAGTTAATAATTTTAATCGAAAAAGAAAAAGGAAAATGTCATGTGTAATTAAATTATACTTAGCATTTTCCTTTTTTTGTGCATTATAAAAGCAGATGACATAATGCCATCTGTTCAATACCATATGAATACAACTGTCTATGAGATTCGGTATGTAAAACTCACAGCATTTTTGTTGATTTTATTTCGTTCAAAAGATCTTCCAGGTCGTATTGGCAATAAATATTTACTAAGCATTTTTGCTAAAACAATGTCGCTTAGCTTTTCTTTAAAAAATTGATAGCAAACATGCATGGATTTGGCAAAATTTATGCGTTTGCCAGTGGGTACATCTTGTGAATAATCAATTAATGCTGAAAAGTTATACATTATGAGCTTTGCATAGATTTCTTGGAGAAAAACAAAAGCTGTTTTTTTACTATGTATACTTGCTAATCCAACATTATATTTAAGTTCTCGAAAGGCCGTTTCTATTCCCCAACGTAATTGATACAATTCTTTCAATATATCTACTGGGAAATCTTCACGAGATAAATTCGTATATAGTGTTTCATAGACAGAATCAGCAATTTCAAATCTGACAATTCTTATAGGTATATCATATAATTTGTCCTCTTTAGGTTTTATATAATCAAATTTCGTGTGTGGCTGAATCCAACGATATCTGTTGGAATCTTTATTTATAAGAATTTTAGTTTGCTTTGTTTGTCTGCGAGTAAGCGTGATAAGATGATCAATATCAAAAGTCGCATTTGGTGGAGCTTCGAATTTTATGCCATAGGATTCTTTTGAACGAATGATATAATTCCAGTTTTTTTCTTGACAATGAGCAATGTTATTAAAGGATTCATATCCTCTATCAGCAATAAGAATTACTTTATCTGATATGGCGGAATCATCAATCATAGAAACCAATGCTTTATGCTCATTCATACCAATTTTTGATTGTATAGACGCATCTACATAAACGTGCTGCAAAACATCATATAAGGCGTCCAGATGTAATAGATTATAACCTTTTGTAGTTTCATCATTTTGGATATAGGAAAAACTTTCTCTTTTATCGGAGGGAAGTCTTAAATCGGAACCATCAATAGCCAATAAGCGATAACCATTGTATAATGTATGTTTATCGCATTGAGATACCATTGTTTGAAAAATATGTTTTAAAGTCTCTGGTTTAATTATATTTCTTTGTTGAACAAAAACTGATACCGATACCGTTTTTTCTGAATATCCGAACCACTCTAACAGTTCCTTTCCCAAACTATTTCCACCCATGCCGATTAACATTTTAATAACTGTATGTAAAGGCAATTTACGTGTGCGTGAAAAGTTTTTTTGTGGTTCATACACATATGTCGCTGGAGCAGACACTACTTCACACAATATATTCTCTAAAATCTGTTTAACATCTGTAGCTTTTATCGAGCAACCTCCTCAAAATTTATATTTCAAGGGGCGTAGCCCGCATTTTTTGACAGATTTGTCAAGTTTTTTATATGTGTATGGTACAAAAAAGAGAATTAAAATATCGTATGATTGATATTTTAATTCTCTTTTTAATTAACTTAATGACATTGCCTTCAAGGTAGACAAATAATAAAAGTTTGCTGCCTGGAAGGGAGTATTTTTATAAGAAAATACAAGCTAAAAACTTTCATAAAGGTATTTAAGATTTCGTAACCTGAATTATTCTGAGGAATTTTGAGCCACCAGTCCGGATTTAGAGCTATCCTTTCGGACAATGGGAGTCACTGTAAATTGCTTGTTTTGCGAGATAAAGATTACTCGATGAGGTATCTCTTGTAAAGTCGGCTAATTCCCAACTAGACGCAGCAAGATCTTGACAATATTTTAGTAATAAATATTTAGTAAGATGAATGACATAATTTCAATCCTTAAGAAAACTTTATGTTTTGTAAAATAAAACTTTAGATAGATATAATACAATATCTCTGAAGGAGGTGATAATATGATTAATAAATTAAGTGTTATGGTTTCTGTAGTTGCTCTCTTTGGTATGATAATATATGCGTTGAATTTATTATTAAAAGGGGGATATGCAGCAATTAAAAAGAAATCAAAAATATTTGTAGGCATATTCTTGATATATATTGTTGCTTTTACAATTTTTTTAGTGACTACTTAAAAAGGAGATTTATATGCTGGAATTGAAAAAAATAAATTTGTCAACAGGTAATCAACAGGTTCTCACAGATATCTGTGTAACTTTCGAAAAGGGAAAAATATATGGACTGTTAGGACCAAATGGTTCCGGAAAAACAACATTATTTAAAACGATATTAGAGTTAACAAAATATACAGGGGAGATACATTCTTTGGATACAGAAAAGTATGGTATGTTAATTGAATATCCAGGTTTCTATGAGAATTTAACTATTATCGAAAACATGAAATTGCATGCCAAATATCTTCATGTAAAAGATAGTGAAAGTATAAAAGAAATTCTGGAAAAGGTTGATTTGTGGGAAAAAAAAGACAAAAAGATATCTCAACTTTCATTAGGAATGAAACAGAAATTGGGGATTGCAAGAGCGTTTTTGGGACACCCTACAGTTGTTTTGCTTGATGAGCCTACAAATGGTTTGGATCCAATTGCAATAAAAGAAATACGTAAATTGATAAGGAATTCACTTATCAATAAAGATAATTGTATTGTCATTTCAAGTCATAATCTGAGTGAAATGACTGCTATGGCAGATGAACTTATTTTTATTAAAGATGGAAAAATAGTGAAGAGTATAAAAAATGAAGGATTAGATGGTGAAAAATTAGAGGAAATATATGAAGAGGTCATTAGAGGAGGCAACAATGAAAAATTTAATTAGCAATGAAATACTAAAGTTGAAAAGACAATTTTTCTTAATATTTGCAATAATTCTGACTTTGGTTCCTGTCATCACTGGCGGTTTTGGAGCAATAATAAGTGGTGGGAAGAACTATTATGATTTATTTTTCTTCATTAATAACCAGTATTCTATGTTCTATCCGATGGTTGCCTTCATTGTAGTATCGACATTGTTTTATATAGAATATAAAAATAAAATGTATATAACATGGATTTGTTATGACTATAAGAAGAGTACATTGTTTTGGTCAAAAATATTTGTCAGTATGATTATATCATTAGCCATAGCATTTTTTCTGTTAGTCATATTTGTATTATTGGTATTAGGACTAAGTATTGTAACAGGATTACAGATAAGTACTCAAGATGTATTTAACTCCATGATCGGCTTTTTGACAGAAACACTTATGATTATTCCAATATCAACTATGTTTGGCAGTATAGTTATTAATTTAAGTCGGAATATGGTTATTAGTAGCATTGTAGGTATTTTCTATGGATTTGTTTCGTGTATGTTTATTGGAGCTGATGTAGGTCGTTTGGTTCCAGGGGCATTTGCGTATAGAATCTGTATGTTTATTTTGGAACAAAATACCTTTTACGATGATCCTATTCAATCAATAAAAATAGGAATTACATCATATTTGATAGTTGGATTTATTGTTTCATTAGTAGCAATTTTAATTTTTAATCAGAAAAAAAAGATAGAGAGGTAAGAAAATGAAAAAATTATTTTTAGGATTGTTATTGAGCTGTTCGCTGCTGGTAATAAATTCAGTAAATGTGTTTGCAGATGATACTGGATGTCCACAAAGAGAAGTTGAAGATCTAAATTCAATAAAAAATGATGAATTTGAAAAGATTGTGGAAACTATAGTAGAATTTAAAACTAAATTCCCGGAAATGAGCGAAGAGGAAATTGAAATACAGATAGAAAAGGAAAAGGGGATTTCAGATATATGGAATACGTTGACTCCTTCAGAAAAGAAATTAGTAATTAGATATCCATTTGCGGCGTTAGATGTAAATAAGGCGAAAAATATTGCAATTAAACAAACAGAATCTAGATTTGGAGAGAATGGGTTAGGCAATCAAAGTGATGCTTTTAGACATGGATTATGGAATGCAGAAATGACAATCTTGATTGGAAAAGATAAAGCGGAAATGTTCGCTACAGCACATGAAGATAAGGATGTAAGCGGAGTGGAAAGTGATGGCTATACAAAAATTGAACATAGAAATATGGATTTACATAATAACGAAATAGGAAGGGAAATGGGGAGAAAAAATAGTTCATTGGGGGAAAGTGAAATGGGAAATCTTATATATGATGAAATAATGAAAGTAGATAGTAAATTTATGTGGTTACATGACTAAAAAAGTGTATTGTGCGATGCCTGAAATATGGTATCGCATATTTTAGTTATACATATTTACTTGAAATAAGAGTTGCAGATACTCCTTATACGAGTAATCATAAATATAATACTGGTTAAAATAATATTACTAAATGTGTATAGGAGATAATATTATGAAGAACCGGTTAAAAGATATGAGACTAAAAAGAGGAATATCACAGAAAATATTAGGTATAGAAATAGGGGTATCTCAACAGAATATTAGTAAATATGAAAATGATATTGCAAGTATTCCTATTGATGTTTTAATTGCAATGTCTGAATATTTTAAGGTATCTACAGATTATATTTTGGGACTGAGCGATGAAAGGTATAATTTAAAAATGCAAATGACGTTCAATAAAGAAGTTGATGAATACTATGAAATTATAGAGTTGTATAAAAGGCTTGATACAAAGAATAAAAAATTAGTTTTTCATATTTTAACAAAAATGAATGAACTTATGGCGGATAAGAAAGGATAAGTCTATGATTAAAATAGCAATATGTGATAATGAATATCAAACAGCAGTAGAAATAGAGCAGTGGATCACTACAATTAGCGAGAAAAGATTTATTGAGGCAGATACAGATGTTTTTTCTGACGGAGAAGAGCTTATCCATGAAATAGAACACATCAATAGTTATGATATCATATTTTTAGATATTGAAATGGAAATTATGGATGGAATCAAGACTGCTAAGAAAATCAGGAAGATTGATAAAAATGTTGTGATAATTTATGTATCAGGATATGAAGCTTATGCTATTGAAACTTTTGAGGTGAATCCATTTAGATTTATAGTTAAACCAGTAAAAAAAGAAATGTTTGAAAAAATTTATCTTGCAGCAGTAGAAAGGGTAACCTTGGATGATGCCTTTTTCCAATTCAAGTATGGGAAGTCATTTTATAAAGAAAGCCTTGAAGATATAATTTATTTTGAGAGTAATCGCAGAATAATTAATATTATAACGGTACATGGTAATTTCAAATTTTATGGAAAATTAAATGAAGTACAGGAAAGAGTTGCAACGGCCAAAACTACTTTTCTTAGAATTCATCAATCTTATTTGGTTAATTACAAATACATTAATAGACTTTCATATGATTTTGTGGAAATGCGGAATGGTGTACGATTGAGTATAAGCGAAGAAAAACAAAAAATGATTAGTGAACTATATTTTAAGGAATTAGAAAGGAATCATATTTTATAGGGGATGAATACTATATTTGATTTATTTGTAGCTGTATTTTCTTTAAAAATTACATATGAATATCTAAATATATTTTTTGAAATAAAAAGAAAAAAGTGGATATACTTAATATGGCTAGTGTATTATCTTTGGCAAGGAATCTTATTTTTCAGACTTGATCTCCCAGAGTTTTCAAAGTTGCTAATTACAATTATATTAGTATTTTTTATTGCAGTGTTTTCCTATAATGGTAAAGTTTTTTCTAAAATTGTTTTAGTAATTATGTATAATGTTATATGGATGCTAAGCGAACTTATAATCGGATATATTTATATGTTTTTAGGAAGCAATATAAGTGAAATGATTGGAATAGGATCGCTAATTTCAAAACTTTTTTTGTGGGGGATTATAAATGCAATCAAAATATTTTTGCCACGTCAAAATTTAATTGATATTAAGCAATTTGATATTATGCTAATTATTATTCCAATAGGAAGTATTATTGTTTTAAACAGTATTTTTTCAGTATCGCATTATATCGATAGTGAACAATGGAAATTTGATTCCCTAGTATCTACAGGATTTTTGCTTCTTATTAATGTTATTGCCTTTGATGGGTATAAAAAATCTTGTAAGGAGTGGGAACTAAAACAAAAAAGTATTTTCTATGAAAATCAATTAAAAATATTTAACAATTCGATTTCAGATAAGCAGAAGATGTTTTTAGAGATGCGAAGACTCCGACACGATTTAAAACATCATCTTATATATTTGTTGAAATTGATAGAACATGGTGAGAATAACGAAGCATTATTGTATGTGGAAAAGCTTATTGATGAGTCTATAGGGAAAGAAAAATGCAACTCAGAAAATTTTATTATTGATTCCCTAGTGAACTACAAAAATAAGATTGCTACAAACAATAGTATAGTATTTGATTTTGATATTAAGGTGCCTATTAATCTTCCATTTGAAATGGCAGATATAAGTGTACTTTTAGGAAATGTTTTGGATAATGCGATTGAGTCTTGCTTAAACTGTGAATGTAATAGAAGAAAAATATATCTGAAGATTCGATTTGATGGGGAGAATATGTTTATAAGTTTAGAAAATTCTTTGAATCAAAATAAGATTAAAAAGGTTAATGGTAAATTTGTTACAACAAAAATTAATTCTGCAAATCATGGATTGGGATTATATTCAATAGAAAAGATAGTCGAAAAGTATCATGGATATCTACTATGTGAAAGCAAAGAACAACATTTTTTTCAAAAGATTATATTATATAGTTTAAAATAAAATAGTACACGAATAGCCCTGTTTATTACAAGATGAATAAAGTTTAATATTTTATGGTAATATGAATATAGGAAATATGAACTTATTCAATATTTTTTATTAGGAGGAATTGATTTATGAAAAGAATTAGGAGCTTTTTATTAAATAAAGGAGTATCAAGTTTACTATCTCTATTAGTGATCTGTTGCACCTGTTTTGCAAATACAAGATGTTGTTACATATTTCATGATGAAAAAAAACCGGAAGAATTAAATGAATATAAAAAATATTAGCGAAAAAATCATACGATATATTTCGAAAGAAAAAAAACTATCTTCTAAGCAGGTTTTGCTATATTGCTATACACTTCAGATGTTATTAGAATTAGTATTAAGTACTACAATTACTTTAGTTTTGGCTGCTTGTTGCAATAAAATGCAAATTACAATATACTTTTTGCTATTTTTTGCTTTTCTAAGAATATATGCAGGAGGTATTCATTTGAAGAAATATTGGCAGTGCTGTATATTATCTAATTTAGTTATTTTTATTGGTGTTTTTATTGTAGATAACATGAAATTAAATTATGTTTGGACAATATTTTTTTCTATTATATTGAATCTAACGGCAATAGCGTATGCATTATTAAAAGGAAGTAATAGTGAGAAAAAGTTTTTTTTGAAAAAAATTATCAGAAATGAATTAATAATGACAATTATAAGTGTTATATATATTATACAGAAACAGTACTGGATTTTATATGTTGTATTTTCGGCAAATCTTATGGTTGTGATAGGATGTATTGTAGAAGGGATAAAGGGGATGCGTGATAAAAGAAAAAATAAATGGTCTTATAATTAGTCAAAGTGAGGAGGTATATAGGAAGTTTATAATTGAATTTGAAAAGTATGAAATCTTGAATAATATTAATTTTATAGAAGCAGAGACATATATAAAAGAAGGAAAATATAATGTGATTATTTTAGATTTTACTAAATTTCATAATTGCAATATTTTTATTAAACTTATAAAACAAATTAATAGAAAAATTCCAATAATAGCAGTTTTAAACACTGATCAAGTAAAATATCAAATAGAGGCAGAGTATTTGTATGTTGATATCATTTTGAAATATCCAATCCAAAGCATTGAATTTCAAAGTTGTATAGAAAAACTAAAGTTGTTGCTATGGTATTCAAATTGGAAAACAAAAAGAAAAGATAGAAATATGTTAAAAGGTGAATAAGAACACATATTTTTCTTTAGATATATGCTTAAAAGTATGTTTAAATTCATATTATTATATGTACTAAAAGGTTGACACCAAGTGTGTTGATCTTTTAGTACTTTATGCAGACTTAATCAGTTGGGAAAGTATAAATGCTTAATAGTATTTACGGAAAAGCATTGTTATTATTGAGAAAAAATATTTTCTTTTTGGACAGTTGTGATATAAGCGTAAATGATTAGGAACAATAAGAGAAGAAAATCTATTATATTTATTTTCTATGGAATAGGAAATTTGAGTACAAAAGGTATTTCTTTATATAATAAGTATGTTCATGCTTATTGGTGGTGCTTATATGTTAGAAGTGCGAAATAATTTTCCAAACGAAAAAAGTTATTATATGTCTATTGTAAAAGTGGATTAGAGAAATTTCTAAATCCACTTTTTTTTGCCTTTTTTACAGAAAATCCATGAATTTTTAGTTGATATATAGTAGGAGCACCTTGATAATTTCATAGAGTAAATTTAATTCTGTCAAGAATAATAGCAGTGATCCATCAATTTCCAGGTGGAAGATTTAAAAGATGAGGGACATAAGGAGAATGAAAATGATTAAAATAGCAGTTATCATTTTATGTATTATAACAATCAGTATGATTGCTTGCATCTTATGTACGTCTGTTATAGCAGGCAAGAGAGCAGATGAGAGTATAGAAAGATATTTTAAGGAACAGAAGAGAGGGTAGAATTATATGAGAAAATCGGGTGTGGTATCAAAAGATGTAAAAGGAAAAGATAATGAAGTTTACCATGATATTATATCTCTATTTAAAATATACAGATCTGTGAATTGGAAAATGCAGATAAAAATCAATCAAGTAAAGCAATGCTTTCATACAGAGTATGGCACCGATGTAGATGAATTTTTAGATAGTGTTTACCAGGCAGGAATGGATATCAATCTGGATATGGAAGATATGAGGGAGAGGATCGAATCTATCAATCAGGCCAATAAGTATCTGAAGCTGATTGATGAGGCGGTAGAGTTAATGAGGAAATATCACCCACAGGGCGAAAAGTATTATTGGGTACTTTATTATACCTATATGTCAGCTTATAGAGCAGAGAATACAGATGAAATTCTGGATAAACTGGAGCCGCATTTTCCACGGATACCAAGAATGCACAGAGCCACTTATTTTAGATGGCGAGATAAGGCTTTTGAGGCAGTCAGCAATATATTATGGGGATACGAAACAAAAAATCAGCAAATATTGAAACAGGTAAACCAGAATTATCAGGAATAGGTAAATAAAATAGTCAAAGGGCTGGAAAGGAGAAACATGGGAGTTGTTATGAGCATAGATACGGGAAATAAAATGATGAAAACCAACCATTTTATTTTTCATTCGGGAATTAAAAGAAAAGAACAAAAAATTCTTCCTGGAGAAGAAGGGATTTTTTTTAAAGGGATTAACTACTTGGAAAGTAATCAGAGGATTTCCTATTTGGAAGATAAAACCATTGATGACAGGTATTATATTTTGACATTACTCGGAGTAGCCAAGGAACTGGAAAAAGAAGGAATAGAAACTGGTATTTATGAAGGGGGAACCATTCCGATCCAGTTATTAGTCGGACTTCCACCGGGAGATTATGGAAAACAAATTCGGAAATTTCGGGAATATTTTTGGAGGCAAGGAAAAGCAGTTTATTTCTCTTATAAAGGGAAACCATACAGAATACGCTATGAGAGTGTAAATGTATATATGCAGGGATATTCTGCGTATATTTTGGTAGCAAATCAGCTTTATTTACAAGAACAGCCAAAGGTTTTGCTGATAGATATTGGGGGATTTACAGTAGATTATCTGTTGGTCCGGTATGGAGTAGTAGACAGGACAAGAATTGATTCTCTTCCAGAAGGGATTATTATGCTCTATAAAAGAATTATGGTAGGAATAAGGCAGCGCTTTAACCTTTACCTTGAAGAAGCAGATATTGATAATATTCTTTTTAAAAGGAAAACACCGTATTCAGAATTGGTTGTTCGAAGGACGTTTGAAATTGCAGCAGAATATATGGGAGATTTATTAGGTTCTTTTTTAGAATTTGGTATTGATTTCCGAACAACAGTGACTGTTTTTGTGGGAGGTGGAACGGTTCTTTTAAAGGATATTATTGATGAAGTTTGGAAAAGATATCATTCAACATATTATGTTGTTGATGATCCAAGAGCAAATGTAAAAGGCTTTATCAAACAATATATGGCAGAAAAAGCGGGATATTAAGGGGAGGACGTATGGCAAAACAAAATCCGTACAGATTTTCCTTGGGATTTGATGAAGAGGACCCTGATCATCAGGAAGTTGCAAGAATACTAAACCAGTTAGGGCATAGAAAAGCAAAGTTTGTTGTAAAGGCGGTTCTTGCATATCATCAAAACATAGAAGGGAAATTTTCAAAAGAGCAGGCGGTGATAGACAAGAAGCTGGATATACCAAAGAAAAACAGAGTCGTACAATTACAAGATGAATTTCTTCCAACACTGCAAGAGGAGGATATTCTCATGATACAGAAAAATAAAGAATTACTTCAGGAAATGGAGAAAGAGGAATTAGAGGAAAATAAAAGTTCTTATAAAGAAGAACTTTAGAAAGAGAGGAAAAATGCGGAATAGAGTAGAGTATATTTTAGGAGGAATGACAATTTTACAAGGACTGCTTGTGGGGATGGCATGGAATGGAAAGAAATGGGCATTTCTGCTGTTGACATTATTTTTACTTTTGCAGGAAATGGTTCTTATTCTTCTTTTAGTGAGAAAGAGATATCAAAAAAAGTTTTGCCCGAAATGTGGAATTGAGATTATTATTTGGTATCGGATTTGTCCTAATTGTGGACACATATTCAAACCTGGATGTAAAAAAGAAGATTTAACAGAAATGATTGAAGATGCTTTGGACCAAGAGGAAATTGGAGAGTTTGATCAGTTGGAAAATTCGACAGACAGAATGGAGGAAATAGAAGAGTGCATGATTGAAAGATATATACATAATGAAAAAAATATATAAGTTTATTTATGCTGTCTTTTGATGCAAAAACATAATTAGAGTAGTAAAGGAACATTATGCTGTTAGAAGAATTCTAGCAGCTTTTTTGTAATTATTACTTAAAAGCAAGTAATAGTAACATAGAAGTAAAACTCTCCGCCTGGAAACGGATTATAGATTAAAAACAGATTTCAGGAGGAGATTTATGGATAAACAAAAACGAACTACTATAGATGAATTTAGTGCATACCTACAGAGTGCAGTAAGAAATACCACTATTAACTATATGAACGATAAAAGTAAGATTAAAGAGCATGAGATTACTTTAGAAGAGGATTTGGAAAATGTAGAAGGAAGGGGAATAGAATGGAATGAAATGATGGAAGCACACGATATTTTTTTGGGAAAGATTGATCCGGAAAAATTGTTTGCTCAGGTGACAGACAATAAACTTTTACATATACTGAAAAGTTTTTCGGCATTGCATATAAAGGTTCTCTGTCTGCGAATATTGTACGAAAAGACATTTGATGAAATAGGAATGGCTATAGGAATATCTGGAAAAAAGGCTGAAAATACCTATTACAACGTAATTAAAAAAATTCGCAGGGAATTAGGAGAAGGAAAAGATGCAGGAAAGAGAATTTGAAGAATTATTATGGAAAGCACGAAATAAGGATAAAAAAGCAGTATTTGAAATTATAGAAATGTACCGTCCTTTGTTGTTAAAATACGCAAAAAGTAATGGGAAATTTGATGAGGACTTATACCAGGAATTGGTATGTGCAGTTTTAAAAAGTATTATAAAATTTCCTATGAAAACAGAAGAACACAATAATTTGTACATTAAGTATTGATATACACAAGATATTGTGATATGATGATTGTGTAGTTATTTATGATATCAGTATAGACTGACATCACAAAGGTATAGTCCTATTTTAAATAGGAGAAAAATTTAGGATAGGGATATATCCACAAGAAAAAGAATGGCATTGATTGTTATTGGACAGTCAGTGCCTTTTTTATGTTGAAAAGGAGGAACAAGGATGGTAAAAAGCAAGAAAATCAAAAAAATGATATGGACGCATGGCTGGGTGGTATTTCCAGTTATTACGGGTAGACCACTACACTATTACTGGAAAGGTAACAAATTCCAAACAGAAGTAGTTAAAAAAATTATTGCTTTGGATGCAAATCATATTGTAGTAGAAGGAGAAGAAAAGACCTATTATATACAGTTTTTTGCAGATGAAGCAGAAAGTTTAAAAGCAGCAGCGTAGAAAAAGGGCAGGATCAAGAAGGGGATTAAAATTCTTGTTCCTGCTTTTTCAAAAGAATAAGAAGAGGTGAATAGAATGAGTTGGATATGTTTTCATATAGAAAATGAAAGATTATTAAAAGCTGCAGTTTCAGAAGAAATAAGAGTAGAGTGTGATAAACTTTTCAGGCAAAGGGGATACGAAGAAAGAGGAAGATGGATACCGGAGAAAGAAGTAATTTTGTCTTATATTGTAGAAGGGGTATATTATGCTGCAGTCAGGACAACGGACCGATTTGGTAAAAGTTTTGTATACGCAGCAGTTTTGCCACTTTGCATCCAGAAAGGAATGTATTACAATCTGTTATGCAATGAGCAATATGAAGGGGAACTACCGCAGGAATGTCAGTGCCCAATGGAAATTTTATTACTGCTAAGTTCTACGGATTCTGTTCTCGCTCAAAAATGGAGAAATAACTGTTGGAATTATCATAAGAAAGAACATTATCAGGAATATAAAACGAATGTAAGAAAACAATCATCAGGATATAGAAAAAAAGAAAATTATAAAAGGGATTTTAGGAGAAAGATAACAACGCAGTCATGGTATAAAGCGGCAAATGTATAAGTACCTAATAGAAATAGAAGACTAATCAATTTATTAAAAAAGGGGTACACAGAGTCGGAGCAATGAGGAAATGCTCTCGAATTTCTGGTACTCCTTTTTTTGTGTGTTACATTTTGAACTGGAAATATAATTACCATAATTATACTATTTCATAGTTCAAAATTAGAGTTCACAAATACACTGGATTTTATATTTATTAAATAGTTGATACAATCTAAATGAACCACTCTTTTTCTATGTAAAATTATTGAGATCCTATAAAATTTGTTTATTGTAAGCCAGGTTCATTGCCAGGTTCATCACCACTTATATCTGCACTTGGACACCAGACAAGTGTATATTTATCATCATGACCGGTTGTGTTGCAATTTGTGCATCTCCAATAGGTTGTTGTTTTTACTTGGCAATATCCAGGGTGTGTTTTTCCGTGGATGCGTGTAGTGTCTGGTGTTCCATTGTTGACGATATTGGTGTGATGGCCAGATGAACATCCTCCTGCTTTTAAATCAGATGAGCTTGGCTGATATTCAAATGTTACTAATCCAGCCTGTGTACTTGTGCCGTCTGGATTTTTCTCATTAATAATTTTTTGATTTGTAATCACTTCGTTGCATTCATTCTCTTTGGCAGTGTCGGTGTCACTAGCATAAACTGAAAAAGGAATTACACCTAAAGCTGTGACTGTTAATAATAATGTGAGTAATTTTTTCTTCATTATGATACCTTCCTAAATAGTTTATTTTAGATTTCAGTATTAAAATATCATAGGTTTGTAAAAACTATATTCTTTATTCTATTAAAATATTGTTAAATGGATTTTTTGGAATAGATTTTTCAAAAATGTCATTACGATACTTACTGTGTATATGTTTTTATAAACGATACCAAAATAAGACTGGTTTCCTATAACATTGCGACCTCTCTGAAATTGACATCGGATTCTTAAAGTTTTACAATGATAACGTAAAGTTTTGTGCATGTGAGTATCTACATGGAGGGCCGCAAAACTGAATAATCAGGGAAAAAAGCAATCAGAAATGGTTGCTTTTTTTGTTGCCCTGAAATAAAGAGGAAGGGAGGATGATGTTTGTTTCATAAAAAATTACAAGTGCATATCGTAGAGAAATTGAGGAAACCACAGTTTAAAATGAAGACTGCCTGGATTCCTCAATTTATGTTTATGGGATTTTTCATGATTACCATGCTGGCGTGGTTTACACAGCCAGTATATGCTGCGGACATCTTTTCTATGGCAAAAGACGCTATGCAGAAAGTGTATAACGATGTAGTAGGAATTGCTACTGTTGCAGCAGTTGTGTGTTCAGCAGTGTGTTTGTTTTTGATGAATTTTTCAAAAAGCGGAAAAACAGTGGATGAGTCAAGAACGTGGCTGAAACGCATTGTCATTTGTTGGGCAGTGTTAATGGTACTTGGAGCGATTGTAAACTACATGGAAGTTCTCGTTCCACAGCAGAACTTTACTGGTTAAAAAACACAATATACCGGAGCCCTCCCGGGAAAAGGAGGTTGATGAAGTTAGTTGGGCTGGTTATTAGAATTATTGATTGAAGGAATCCGGGAAATTTGTTCACAGTTTTTAGTAGACATGATGGACCTCATTACCGGAATGTTCACAGATTTACTATCCTGCAATTTGAGTTTATTTGAAGACTTATTTACAGTAGTAAAAGATTTGTATAAAAATGCTATTCTTCCTATGGGGATTGCAATCCTATTGCTGATTTTAATCTGGCAGTTATTCAAAACCATGTTTGGAAGAGGCGGTGTTGCAGCGGAAGATCCGGTGGAGTTGGTCTGCAGGAGCTTTTTATGTTTATTTATGTTGCTCTTTGCCAGACCAGTAGCAAATTATATTTTGGAAGTGGCTGGTACTCCTTATCAGTGGGTAGCAGGAACAGAAATTGAAGTAAAAAGTTTTTCTGATTTTGTATCTTCTCTGGATCAGGCATCGGCAAGTCTTGGAATTGATGGATTGAGCATTTCCATACTATTACTGATTATGCAGTTTGTCGTTGCATGGAATTACTTTAAAATGCTGTTTATCATTGCAGAACGGTATGTTCTGTTGGGCGTTTTTTCCTATACTGCACCTTTGGCATTTTCGACAGGTGGCTCTAAGGCAACGAATAATGTATTAGCATCCTGGAGCAAGATGTTTGGTGGACAAGTTGTTTTAATCATTATGAATGCGTGGTGTATGAAAATGTTTTTAAGCGGGTATGGAAATTTGACCGCAAGCCACTATGGTTTTACAAAGTTTTTTATTGCAACCTTATGTTTGATTGGATTTTCAAAAGTGTGCTTTAAAATGGATTCTTATATGGCTTCACTTGGAATTAATCTTGGAAGAATGTCGAATGGAATGGGCGCTTTTGGGTTAATGATGGCAGCCAGCAGATTATTCTCATTCGGACATAGCAGTCATAGTACAACTGAGAGTATGGAAAATGGAGAACATACAGGAAATAGTGAAGCAATGGGAACTTCTTCCGGAATGGGAGATGGTGCAGGGCCAATACCAATGAGTACTGGAAATCCTATGGATATGGAAGAAATGGGAGAAGATTACGTATCAGGAAATCCGTTGGAAGAGGGGTATGCGGACAATGCAGATGATGGTAAAACAGCAGACACAGTTTCAGATCAGGAAAATATTCTGGACGAAATGGGAATTACTTCACAGCAAGAAGATATGAAAAATCCAGAAGCTAGTACAGAAAATTATGGACTTGGAGAAGGCGGTGAATTGGTAAAAGGAGAAGAAATTGAACCTACACAGGAACAAGGAAATCTTTCTGACCTGAAGGAAAATTCGGTATCAGAAGTTCCTGCTATGGAAGCAGAAAATACTGGAAGCAGTTATGCAGAAGGTATGTTGGATACAGATAGTATTCCAGTAGAATCTGAAAATGGACAAGAGGTACTGACAGAAGCAGATGGAGCTTTAGATTATCCAAGGGAAGAGGAAACAGCTACATCCGTTGGTATGGATCTGGATGGTGGAACCATTGGTGAAAGTGAAATGGATTTGGAAGGGGTCACAAGCGGCAGTGCTGGAAGGGAATATTCTGCACAGGAAGTTTCAGGCGGAATGGAGACTTCTGGATCTGGCATTTTAAACGAAATTGGAGAAAGTGGTGTTTCGACTTCTAAAGGAGAGTCCGTAATTCCAAAGTTTTCAGAGGAAACAAGGGAACATCCAACAGGTGATTATCTCTCCAGTCAAAATGAGTTTGGACAAGGGGCAGAAAGAAGAATTTCAGATGTTCCGACAACAGGGGAAATGGAAACTAGCGATGTTTTAGGACGAGAGATGCTGATACAAGGACAGAATTTAAGAGAAAGTGTTCTCCCAAACGAGGCAGAAAGAAGTTTGAAACTAGAAGATGGGATTCCAGAAATTCCAAAATCCAGACGTGAATTGCGACAGGGATATGATGAGCGTAAAGACTGGTAGGGAGGTGTAAAATGGCAGAAGAAAGGCATGATACATCACCTCTTGACAATACAGCCAATGCTGCTATCCAGACAGCAAAAACAGCAAAGCAGGCAAAACAGGTTGCAGATGGCATAAAAAATGCAAAAAATGCAGCAAAAGGTGCTCAGGCAGCTTACTCTACGGCAACAGCGGCAGGAGGCAGTGTGGCTGGAAGTACCATTGGAACAGCAATTGCAGGACCTCTTGGAACGGTTGTTGGATTTTTAGTGACAAATAAGACGTTCCAAAAAGTAGTTGCAGCAATTATGGCGGCAATTTTACTGTTCCTATTCATCATTGTGAATTTCATTGGTATTCTGTTTTCCTATCTTGGATTTATGGATGCTAATTCTTTTGCAAATGAAGCGCAGTCAAAAGAACTTGCAGCAATAAGAAGCAGGATTGAACAGGTGCTGGAAGTAGAAGCATACCAAACAGAGCTGCTATCTATTATTTCTCAGGAACATGATATGAAGCTGCAGGAAATACAGGCAGATTATCAGGCAAATTATAGAGAACATAAATTGACAATCGTAGATGAATATGAGACAAGATTAAAAGATAACCTATCTTATTATGTGGGGATTTTACTGATGCAAAAGTGGGACAGCACCACGCGAAAATCTTTTCTCGGATATTCTGGTGGTCTGGACATGAACTTGGATACAGATTTGAGCAGTCCATATGATGCCTTTTTTGAGGAAGCGGCAAATACCTATAATGTACCGGTAGCACTTTTGATTGCAATGGGGAAAGTAGAGTCAAACTTTGATCCTAATGTAGTATCTGGTGCAGGTGCAATTGGCATTATGCAGTTAATGCCTGGAACTGCTGCTTCACTGGGAGTAACAGATCCGTATGATCCTAGACAGAATATCATGGGGGGAGCCAAATACGTTGCAGAGCTTATGGAAATGTTTCAGGGATATGAAAATGCTTTGGAATTGGTTATTGCTGGATATAATGCAGGTCCGCAGGCAGTCATCAATGCCGGATATCAGATTCCACCGTATACAGAAACCCAGAACCATGTAAAAAAGGTAATGGGATATATTCAAATACTGGAACAGCCCAGTGGAACGGGAAGTTCCTCTGATACCGAAGGGAGTCCAGAGGAATTGGAAAAGTCATACCAACTGTTAAAAAATGCGGTGACAGAATATGTGCCGCAATTCTTTTCATGGTCTGTAAGCAATACGGGAGAGCAGTCATCTGTAAAAACAGTCTATTATGTGATAACAGAAGCTGGAAAGACAGAGATTACAAAAGAAACTTATCTGACTTTAAAGGAAAGTGGACAGAATGTGCAGATGGAAGAGCAAGAAGTAGGTGAAAAAACGGTGGAATATACATTGGCTTTACTATTGAGTTCACAGTTATCTCAAAACGGAAACAAGTATGAGTATAAGTATGTACTGGATCAGGGGACATTTGAGTTGGTTTTACGGGTTCTTCAGATTATGCAGGATGGAGCTGATGCGCTAAAGGAAGCAATATTTTCCCTATTTTCATGGACGGATTTTGTGACAGGAGGTGGGGTTGATGATTCATTGATTGGAAATATTGATGTTACCGGAGATAAAATCCGATATGATACGGTTGAAAACTGTGTGAAAGAAGTCACTTATTTTAATCAGACAGAAGAACCGTGGGCAAGCCTTCCTTATGGAACAAGCAATGTTGGTGCTGCCGGGTGCGGACCAACTTCTCTGGCGATTGTAATTTCCACTTTTACTGGCCAGAATGTAACACCGGAAATCACGAAAACTTTTGCAGAGCAAAATGGAGAATATGTACCCAATGTAGGCACCAGTCATTCTTTTGTGAAAAATGCGGCAACTCACTGGGGATTGACTTGTGAACGGGTAGGAAAAGACCGTATGGATTATGTGGTGGAATCCTTAAAAGAAGGAAAACTGGTTGTTGAAATCTGTGAAGCTTATACGATTACCGGAGGAAGTAGTGGACACTTTATTGTACTTACCGGAGTGACCACAGATGGACATATCACGATTGCTGATTGTGCAAGCAGAGAAAGAACTGGAAAACTTTATAGCGTAGAAACCATAAAAAGTTATGGAAGGGATTTGTCGGAAGGAGCTTTTTGGATTATTGGAAAGTAGGAACAAAATGAGTAAAAGAATTGTTTTTGTGCTTATATGTACAATTTTTTGGATGATGTTTTCTGTTCCGGTCATGGCGGTATCTATAGTGGAACTTCCCGTTATCACCAAATGGGAAAATGGAAACGGTTATGATGAAAAAGGAAATCGTCTGGAAGATACATGGGCGTATGATTCTGTCCATGAAGCAGGAAGATATGTCCTGTTTGGGAAGAATGGAGAAGTGTTAAAAAAATCAGAGGATTGGAAAAAGAAAGAGCAAATAAGTGAAAACTTTACAGTGACAAACCAAAATACGGGAATCTTGGCAATACGTGCGGAAGTATATGAGGAATTTTCAGGAACCGTGAAGGGGAGTGTAAAGGAGAAAAGCGGAATAGAATATTTGTTTGAACTGTGTGAAGCCAATCAGTATAGTACAAACTTAGAACTGGCACCTGGAGATTATCACTTATCTGTAGATGCAGTGGAGAAGGAGCGTCTGTATAGAGTACTATATGACGAAGCGAAATTTAGTATGCAAGAAGCAGAAGTAAAAATTGAAAACCTTCAGGTAACAGGGGAATGTATTGGAATGGCAACAGACACAGAAGATATGCGATCATCTGCAAATGTGCCACAGACAGAAAAAATGGAAACCGATGGAGTTTCAGAAGAGCTGTTAAAGACTATAGGAAAACTTATTATTCCTGTAGTGATTATTTCCCTTGGGGGATATCTGTTTGTGCGGAAGAAAAAGCAACCATATACATAGGAGGCAGAAAATGTCAGAACGAGAAAAAGTAGATACATATACCATACCGCCTAATTTTGCGGAATCAGGAAAATGGTTTTCCGGAAGAGTAAGTGCGGGGAATGTAGTTGAAGCGGCAGTGATGTCGCTTATTTTATTAAAAATTTTGCTGCAAGTACCGGTGGATGGCAGAACCAAAATTTATCTGGGAATTATATTTATTCTTCCAGTTGTCATTTTTGCTGTGATAGGTGTGCAGGGAGAACGATTGACAGCCTATTTGTTTCATATTTTATGTTTTTTAAAAAATAGAAGAGTTCTTACAACACCAAGCGGGAGGTATCAGTTGGAGAGAAAACGGCGGATAGAAAGAAGAGAGCATAAACGCCGTAAGAAAGGAGGAGATAATCATCAGTCAGGAAATAAAGGAACTGGAAGAACGGTTAAAAGAGGCAAAAAAGGAAGAAAAACGTCAGCAAAAAGAAAAGAAAATTTTGGAGTCGGAACAAAAGAAAGCTGAAAGGCGGCAGTTATTGGAAGAGGAAAGGATACGAAAACAGCAGAAGAAAGAAGAACATCAACTGCAAAAGCAGCTTAATCAAGCAGAGTATCCGAGAAAACCAGTAAGGGAAAATACGCAGTCAGAGATACGGAGAAAGAAAAAATCAGAAGAGTTAGAAGAAAAACAGGATTTTCTTCCAGTTACATGGGCATCCTCTTATCTTCCGATTGAGAAAATAAAAGATGGGATTATTTATACAGCAGATCACCGGTATGTGAAAATTGTAGAAGTCCTGCCGATTAACTTTCTGCTCCGTTCTCCAAGCGAACAGAGAAACGTTGTATTTTCTTTTTTGAGTTATTTAAAGATTGCACCAGTCAAGCTGCAGTTTAAAGTTATTTCCAAAAAGGCCGATATTTCGGAATATTTGGAAAAAATACAGCAGGAGATTGAGGCAGAAGAAGACGAACAGTGCAGGGTCCTTCAAGAAGATTATGCACGTCTCATCCGTTCTATAGGTACCAAAGAAGCGATTACAAGACGATTCTTTCTGATTTTTGAGTTTCAGTCTTATGATGGGAACCGTAAACCAAAAGAAAAAGAAGTGTACCATTATATGCGGACAACAGTGCAGACTGCAAAAAAATATCTGGCGATATGTGGCAATGTAGTATTAGAACACGAAAACGAGTCCCGCTTTTGTGTAGAATTGTTTTATCAGTTGCTGAATAGAAGGACAAGTGTAACCGTTCCTTTTTCAGAACGGATAAAATTGGTTACCCAGTGGTATCAGGAGGAGAATGGAAAAGAGAGTCTTCCCCATATTCCGGTAACCGAATTATTTGCCCCAAAGACATTGAATTTTAAGCACAGGAACTGTGTGGTATTTGATGGGGTATATCATACCTATTTGTATATTCCTTCTGGAAAATACCGGATGCGAGTTCCGGCAGGCTGGATTTCTCTGATTATCAATGCGGGCGAAGGAATTGATGTTGATGTGTTTTTCTTTAAGCAGGATAAAGGAAAAAGTGTGGAGCGTATTGGACGAAGGATACGTCTGAATCGCTCAAGATTAAAAGAAACTTATGACACCAATAGCGATTTTGATGATCTGTCAGAGTCTATACGTGCCGGTTTTTACCTAAAAAAAGGGCTAAGTGGAAATGAAGAACTATATTACATGTCTATGCTGATTACCATTACCGGTTATACAGAAAAGGAAGTGGAGTGGCGTGCGAGGGAAATGGCAAAACTGTTAAATTCACAGGATATCGGAACTGCAAAATGTACATTCTCTGAAGAAAAGGCATTTTTATCGTCCCTTCCACTTTTGAATCTGGACAAAAACTTATACCAGAAATCAAAACGAAATGTTCTGACTTCCGGTGTTGCAGCGTGTTATCCTTTTGTAAGTTATGAAATGTCAGATCGGGACGGGATATTAATGGGAGTGAATAAAGCCAACAATTCCCTTGTAATCGTTGATATTTTTAACAGTGAAATTTATAAAAATGCGAATATTGCGATTCTGGGAACCAGTGGTGCCGGAAAAACATTTTGCCTGCAGCTTATGGCTTTGAGAATGCGTAGGAAAAATATTCAGGTATTTATTATTGCACCGGAAAAAGGACATGAACTAGCAAGGGCATGTAAAAATATAGGTGGGGCATATTTGAAGATTGCCCCAGGTTCCCAATATGGAATCAATATCATGGAGATACGGCCAAGTGATCAAAGTGCAAGGGTAATTTTAGACGGACAGGCTTCAGAGCGTTCAGAACTTGCTATGAAGATTCAGAGCCTGCATATTTTCTTTACTATTTTAATTCCGGATATTACCCATGAAGAGCGTCAGCTCTTGGATGAGGCCTTTATCATTACATATCAGAAGAAAGGGATTACTCATGATAATGCAAGCTTGTGGAATCAGGAACAACCAGGGAAGTATAAAGAAATGCCAATTTTGGGAGATCTTTATCAGGTGCTTTTGGAAAAAGAAGAAACCAGACGTATGGCAAATATTTTAAACCGGCTGGTAAATGGTTCTTCTTCGAACTTTAATCATCAGACAAATATAGATTCTGATAACAAATATATGATACTGGATATTTCAGAAATGCAGAGCGACTTGGGACTTGCTACCTTTACGGCCTTGGATTTTGTATGGTCAAAAGCAAAAGAAGACCGTACAAAAGAAAAGGCTATTTTTATTGATGAATGTTGGGCACTTTTATCAACAAACGAATTGACGGCAAATTATATTCTTGAAATTTTTAAGACGATACGTGGGTATGGAGGCGCTGCGGTATGCGCCAGTCAGGATTTGGAAGACTTTTTCTCTTTAAAAGGCGGAAAGTATGGAAAAGGTGTCTTAAACAACACAAAGACAAAGATTATTCTGAATCTGGAGCATAAGGAGGCAGAAGTCGTAAAAAAGGAATTGGATTTGTCTGAAGCAGAGATGCTTGCTATTACCCGATTTGAGAGAGGAAATGCACTGATTTCCACTAATAATAACAACTTGTTAGTAGAATTTAAGGCAAGCCGGTTAGAAAAAGATTTGATTACAACAGACCGGAAAGACTTAAAGGAACTTAAGGAACGGTTGGAGAAGTACGGGGAAACAGCCTATGAGAAAGGGGGAATGTCCAAATGATTGTAGAGGTATCGTAACCATAAAATGCGTATAGATTACGCAATCAGAAATTCAGGTTGATAGAATACGTAATTTATACGCAATCCTAAAATGGAAAGGAGAAAAATTTTGGAACATGTAACAAATCAAAAACAGGTAGAACGTCAGATACTGGAACTTGTTAAAACTTATAATGTCTTATATAAAAGGCAGATTTATGCTTTTTTTGCAGTAGATGGAAAAGAGAAATTTGTAGGAAAAGCACTGCACACGTTATTGAAAGAACATTTGATTTATATAAACGAAGTCACAAAAACGGTATCCCAACATGAAGATGCCTATCAGTTGCGGGAAAAAGGCACATTAAAAGCATTCTGGGTTCTTCTTTCTTTGATGGAACAGAAAAAAATCGAACGACATTTCTTGGCAGAAAAGGAAGAGTATCCAATTCGTATTGTATTTGTGGGGAATGCGGAAATTTACGATATTCTTTATATATCGGAAGCTGAGATCCAACTGGTAAATCAGTTGTTTTCCAGACAGAAACTGGACGGGTGTGGACATGTTGTTATTGTGGAAAATCCGGAGGAAATCCCACAGATAGAAATCCCAAATGTGATAGGTTTTTGTACGGTGCAGGAAGAAGAAGGAGGGGTGGAATATTATAGGAGGGAATAGCGAAAAAGAAGGAATACAAAGACTAAAAGAACAATTGGACGAGGGACAGAAAACGGCAGGATATGTGGAATCCATGCTTGCAGAAGCACGCAATCTATTACAGGCGTATGCCAGGAAGTGCGTCAATATTCATTTTGAGAACTTGAATGATATGGTGCTGGAAGCCGCAAAGAGCTCTGAAATCCTGACAGAAAAGATGCGGAATCTTGTTCTCCAGATGACACTTGATAAGAGAAAATATGAGCAATACCAATCGGATCTGGTATTGATACATGGGATTGAGATTGCGTATGAAGAGAATATTCTAAGTATTTCCCTTCCAGCACTGATACCGCACCGGAAAACAGAGTATACAAATTACATTTATAAACCGTTGTATACAGCTTTTCAACACTGGTGTATCGAACGGGCAGAACAGAATAAAGAGATACCGGAATACAGAGCATGTACCGTCTGCTTTTCTCATATTTATGATTGTAAACGCCCGATATATAGGGTACGAGATCATGACAATATTGAAGAGAAGCATGTGTTAGATGTGATATCTAATTTCTTCCTGACATCGGATAGTGGATGCTATACAAATGTGTATCACGAAACACGGTTGGAAGATGTGGAACGCACAATGATTTATCTGTTGACACCGGAAAAATTTCCGTTGTGGCTTTACGAAAAACAGCAAAATTTGGTATCGAAAAATTGACAGAGAACACATACTGAAATTTCGATAAGATAATATGACGGGTTTTTCCGTAAATTAAAGCAAAAGGAAGTGGAAAAGGCAGGTGGGAAATACCCAGGTATGAGAAGGATAGGGTACAGAGATGGATAAATGGGAGACATTGGAAAGAAAGGAAAAAAAGGGCGATATACTCCTGAAAATGATTGCAATTTCAGGAGAGATGCCGGCGAATTTGCCGGAGAAAATTGTGGGTTCTAAATCCTATACAGCCAGTCTGATTACCGACTTAAAGAAAAAAGGATATCTTCTTTTACGGTATAGAGAAGGACTGCGTGGATATGTTCTGGGAAAGAAAGGGAAAAATTATCTTTTGCAGGATTATCGTCAAGAGGTTGGAAGTTATCTTATAGGGGCAAGCGAGACAAACCATGTGAAATCAGAACTGGAAAAGCGGTTACGCCTGCACCGCATGAGTCAGATATGGGGGTACTTTTTTATGCATGGGAACCTGATTTTTGCAACAGAGAAGCCTAAGATTTTTACACAGGATTGTTACGGGAAAACATCTTTGGGGACCTATTATGGGAGTCAGGAATTAAAGCAGGGGACGGATCAGGTTAAGGGTTCCAGAGCCTGTGGCCTCTACATGAAAAATGAGGAAGTTTTTGTGGTTTACAACAGTATGGGGAATCTGATGAAATGGTCAAAGAAAATGGAAACAGCTATGCGGTGTTGGGTAGAACGCAATTTGCTGAAGACAGGAATTACATGGCAAGGAAAAGCCATTTTGTTCGGAGACTCCATGAAATTATTGAGAAAGATACTCCTTAGCAGTGGTGGTGTGAAACAGGAGCTGTTCCAGACGGATGATGTGTATGAACAATATTATTTTGTGCCGCAAGACAAGGAGGGGGCTTATCTTCAAATAGAGCTGCTTACAGATAAGGAGAGAAGTCATGCCTTTTCCACTTTTTTAGAGACCATACTAGACGAAGTGGAAAGAAACGAGTTCCCGATTTATGCGGGGCTGAAAAAGGGAATTCCTGTTTATTTTGTATATGAACTGGAACTGAGAAAACTTCAAATGGTCAAACAGGATATGGAAAGACGCGGAAGGGGTATGGCGGTATGCTTTGATTATCAACAGGAACTGCTAAAAGATTATTATGGAGAGGGGGTGGAGATAATGGTACTGGATTGTGAAAAGGTAAAGCAGTATCTGTTGGCTATGGAGGTGTAGGCAGGTATGGTTTCTATGGAAGCACTATAGGAGGTGACGGAGACCATGCAGGATCAATTTCGGACTGGAAGTGTGACTGTGGATAGAATGAGCCGCCTACATATTTCAGGAAATATCATACCGGTTACCTGGTATAAAACCATTCGAAAATCAACAGGAAAGCCCAACTTAAATGCAATCATCATTTTGGCGGATATTGTATATTGGTACCGTCCGACAGAAGTGCGTGATGAAATGACAGGAGAACTTGTAGGATTGAAAAAGAAATTCCATGCAGATCTTTTGCAGCGAAGTTATCAGCAGATTGCAGACCAGTTTGGGATTACGAAAAGAGATGCAACAAATGCGGTAGTAGAACTGGAAAAAATGAAAGTGATCAGACGTGTTTTTCGGACACTTCATGTAAATGGGCAGCAAGTGCCAAATGTATTGTTTCTAGATTTGAACGTGGACATATTGGAAGCCCTTACCTATCCGGATCACGAGCAGGGGTGTCACTTAAATGGGGGATACCCCTCCCTGAAAAAGGAGACAGGTATCACGGATACCGGGGGAATGGAGTCTCCATTTTGGGAGAGAGAGGTATCCTATATCGGTGAGACAAATACAGAGAATACAAACAGAAAATTCAGTACAGAGAGTTCCTCTTTGTTTCAAATCGAAAAGGAAGTCAGGGAACAGATTTCTTATGGGGCTTTAAAACATGATAATCCCTATAATATGCAGATAGATGAATTGGTAGGTATCCTGGTAGATGTGAAAACCTGTTCTGCAAAAACGATTCGGGTAAATCGGGAAGACAAGCCAGCTGAGATTGTAAAAGCACAATTTCAAAAAATCGGAATGGAGCATATACAGTTTGTTTTAAACTGTATGGAGAAAAACACAACAAAAGTTACGAATATGCGGGCTATGTTGATCACTGCTCTCTATAATTCTGTAAATACGATTTCCAGTTACTATAGCAGTCTCTATAACTACCACAGATCATACGGTGTATTAGAGAAGGGAGAGGAGGAATAGAACGAAAGAGAAAAAAGAACAGGGAGACAGATGCAAGAAAATCGGTTTTGGTGTTCTGCTTGCCACATTAACTGTCTATTTTGGAGGTTTTTTAGAAAGGTTGTCTCATTCAGTTGTAGTACTAAACCCGTTTGTATGCATTTGGAGAGGCTTTACAACAGCAACAGGACTTCAAAGTTCCGTAGTAGCATTTTTATGTATGCTGCTTTTGGGTATGCTCATTATCTGGAGAGGAAAGGAAAAGGATATTTCAGAAACAGATGAACGGAACTTTGATTATTCGGTAAAGGGAACCTATGGTACAGCCGGATATATGAAGCCGGAGGAACAAAAAGAAATTTTAAACGCAGACCAGAACTTACAAGACGTTCTGGGGATTATTTTTGGAAAGGATTTAGAAAATGGAGAATACGTAAGCCTTCCGATAGATTCCAGACTGAATAGGAATCTAGCAGTCTGTGGCAGCCAGGGAAGTATGAAATCAAGAGCATTTGCAAGAAATATGGCATTGCAGTGCGTGCGTCGTGGAGAGTCCATGTATCTTACCGATCCAAAATCAGAGTTGTATGAAGATTTAGCAGGATATTTGCGGGAAGAGGGATATATTGTAAAACAGTTAAATCTGATAGACCTTGTAAACAGTGATGCCTGGGACTGTCTTGCGGAAATTGATGATGGAAGCCTGATAGATGTGTTTGTTGATGTCGTGATCCGGAACACAACTGATAAATTTGACCATTTTTATGATAACGTAGAAATGGATTTGCTGAAAGCGCTGTGCCTGTATGTATATGAAGAATATCCAGTGGGGAAAAAAACATTTCCAGAAGCATATAAACTGCTGCTGAATAAATCGGTAGAAATGCTAGATGCTATCTTTGAACGTCTGCCGACAACACACCCGGCAAGAGGACCATATCAGCTTTTTTCAAAGGCAGAAAAAGTAAAAGGAAATGCGGTATTGGGACTTGGAACCCGTTTGCAGATTATGCAGAATAAACTGGTACAGCAGATAACCAGTCATGCGGATTTTGACCTGACACTTCCGGGAAAACAAAAGTGTGCTTATTTTTGCATTACATCAGATCAGGATTCTACATATGATGTTTTGGCAACACTGTTTACCTCATTTCTTAGCATTAAATTGGTGAGACTGGCAGATCGAATGGAAGATCGGAAACTTCCGGTTCCCATGTGCTTTATCTTAGATGAATTTCCGAACATCGGAGTGATTCCGGATTTTAAAAAGAAATTGGCAACCGCACGAAGCAGGGGAATCGGCATGAGTATTATCTTTCAGAATATCCCCCAGATGATGAACCGATATCCGGAAGGACAATGGGAAGAAATACTTGGCGGTTGTGATATGTCTTTATTTTTAGGGTGCAATGATATGACAACTGCTACTTATTACAGTTCCCGTTCAGGAGAGATTACGGTTTCCGTTGCATCTATGCGGAAAAGCTATTATACTATACGCATGACAGATTATGTGCCGGAATACGCAGAGACTTCTTCCGTAGGAAAAAGAATGCTGCTGCTTCCTGATGAAGTATTACGTTTTCCCATTGATCAGATGCTTTTGATTATCCGTGGACAGAAAGTGCTAAAACTTCGGAAAATGGATTATACGGAACATCCAGATGCAAAACATCTGAAGTTGGAAAAAACAAATGAACATATTCCGAAATGGTATCGGGAAATGGAAGCAGAAAAAAATCAGTTTCAGATATTGGCGCAGGAGAGGGAAGAGGTTGAGCGTTTTGAAAGAAAACAGGCAGAAGAAAGCAGGGAAGAACAGGAATCGGAACCTCTGACATTACAAGGGGAACCGCCGAAAAAGTCTGTAAGGAAAAATGAAAAGCAGACAACTGTATACAAAGTAGAAGATTTGTTTCAAAAAAGTACAGATGGAGATGGAGGTGGAGATTAAGGCTGTATGAATATGGAGAAAAATGCACTGGTAAAATATACTTTTTTAAAATTGCTCTTAAGAGAATTTGGGATCTACATCAGGGAAACAGAAGTAGAAAAGGCTGACTTGGCAAAACAGTGTGTGGAGATTTATGATACACCGGAAGAATTCTATGAAAAGACAAACTGGGATAAAGACAATCCAGAGCAGAGCAGTTTCCAGTATTTGGAGGAGAATCAAATCTGCCGGAGAATCCAGGGGAAAATCTGGTATTTTTCCCGTATCCGGTGGGAAGAAGGTTTAAAAAAGTTGAAAAATTGAAAAGCGATTGCAAAAATAAGAAATTGCGATAACATTGCAACACAATCGGAATTGACAGGCAAAACGGAATGTTTTATGATGATAGTGTAAATAATCAGGCACAGAAAGCAGCCAAAGGGCTGTTTTTTTGTGCCTTTTTTGATGAAGAAAAGGAGGCTGTATATGGCAGAAACGAAAACAACAATCACAGAAGAAGTAAAAAATGAAATTCCAAGAGCAGTAACACAAAATTCAATCCTGACGATTGAAGTCGATGCTTCGATTGAAAGTACACAGGAAAAAGAAGAGGCAAAATGGCATCAGTTGTTAAATGCCCAGCGAACCCGGAAAATCCTGACTGGTCCGTTAAGTGGTATTGAGAAACTGGAAAGCGGCTGGACAGTAGCAGTCACTTATTTTAATGGTTACCGGATTTTAATCCCTATGTCTGAAATGATGATTAACTTAAAAGGAGACGGAAGGGAAAATGCGGATACATTGAACCGCCAGGTAAGGATTGCTAATAATATGCTTGGGGCAGATATTGATTTTATTATCAAAGATTTAGATGAGGCTTCCAGAAGCGTAGTGGCATCCCGAAAAGATGCGATGCTGCGGAAACGACAGATTTTCTATTTTACAGAAAATGAAGAGGAGCAGCCAATGGTTTATCCTGGAAGGATTGTGGAGGCCAGAGTCATTGCTGTAGCACCAAAGGCAGTCCGTCTGGAAGTGTTTGGTGTAGAGTGCTCTGTGCGTGCGAGAGACATGGCATGGGAATGGATGCCAGATGCAACAGAAAAATTTCAGGTGGGAGATTTAGTGCTGGTCTGCGTTAACAAAATAGAAATGCCTGATGCTGAGAGTATGACAGTAGCCGTAGATGCGAAGGGAGCAACGGAAAATACCAATAAGGACAACTTAAAGAAATGCCACCGCCAGGGAAAATATTCCGGTATCGTGGTTGATGTTTATAAGGGAACGTACTTTATCCGTTTAGATCTTGGAGTAAATGCTATTGCCCATGAGTGCAACATGGCTTCCCTTCCAGGAAAACGAGATAAAATTGGCTTTGTTGTAACACGAATCAATGAAACTTCTGAGGTGGCAGAGGGAATCATTACAAGGCTGATTAAAAAATATTCTTAAAAATAAAAAAATTTGGAAAACCTATTGAACCGTGAAAGCCAAATTTTTTATAATGCATGATATAGACTAAAGCAGAAAGGGGAAATTCGATGAAGAAAAAGAAAAATAGAAAGCAACTTCCAGAGGTAATCTGCCCATATTGTGGGAAAAAGGCAGTTTTAAGACCAGCTTCCTATCTATATGGAGAAAAGAGAATTTTCACCCCGGAAACAATGTTTTATGTGTGTAGTGGTTATCCGGACTGCAATGCTTATGTTTCAGCGAACCAGAAAAACCACAGACCGCTTGGAATTATGGCGGATGGGGAACTTCGAAACCTTCGGATACAGACACATCGTGCATTAAGAGAAATTTGGACACAGGGATATATGACAAAAAACAGTACATATCATTGGCTGAGTGGAAAACTGGCACTTCCGGAAAAGGAGACACATGTTGCCATGTTTAGTACTTATCGTTGTAGGGAAACCATACGCTTAGCCAATGAATTGTTAGAAGAGAGAAAAGAGATGGAAAAAAAGAAACAAAAAGGAAAGCCGAAAGGAGAAACAAAATCGCATGATAATGAAAGCCACGGAACACGATATGTATCGGCTTCTGGATTATAAAGAGAAATGTCTGATAAGGGCGGGAAGCTGTTTTGGAATTTCCGGACTTCTGGGATTTTTCCTGCTTTTTAACCATTGCTTTTGGGAGAGTATCTGTGTATTCCTGATTTTAGCAAGTTGGGGATTCTATTTGGTAAAAGAAGCACTGAAAGCAAATGGAAGGATTATGCAGACGAAAGGCTGTTATATGAAATTAGAAGAGGATTGTCTGGTAATTCGTCAGCCATACAAAAATGAGCATTATGAAGTCTGCCGGATTTTTTACAGAGAAATGGAAAAAATCGTAGAGGGAAGCCGCAGGGGGATCCCGGAATTTTATATTGTAATCCGTAAAATGAAAGAGACAGAACAGACGAGTTTTATCCTGCTTGATAAGAAGGAAAGGGAAACACTTGTTTTTCAGGTGCGCTCTTTTGGGTATGACAAAGAAGCGTTCCGGAAATTCTATCTAAAGCTGCGGTGGCTGGTTCCTGGAAAAGTACGGATTATTGGAACAAAAAAACAGACTGTATGGAAACAGAAAGCAAAGAAACATTGGGTCGGGCCGGCATTTGCCGGCTTTCTTTTTTATCTTATACCAAAAGCAGTTCTGTGTCTGCTTTTGTAGTTCCAAAGGTAAGAAAGAGAAATGGAGATGGACATGAAAAAAAGGTGGAGGAAGCAGTGGGAAAGCATGACACAATATATGATCAAAAATTTAGATGGAACAGAAGAAATCCCATTTTTATTTAAAGATAAAATGCTGAAAGCAGGGCTTTTGTCTTTTTTTATTGCTGTAATCGGTACATATATGGGGGTGCAATTTGAGGAAGCGAGTTTTTTGATACTTACCTGGATATTGGCAGTGTTTTCGTTTTATCAGATTTTCAAGTTTCTGAAGATTGGGAAAACAGGAGAATATGAGATTATGGAAGCACAGGTTCTTGCAGTCAAGGGAAAGCATTATCCGGGCAGAATGTATCAGATAGTTGTACAGGATAAAGACGGAAGCCGGATCCGCATTCGGATGCAAAAAGAAAAAAACCTCATGGTTGGAAAAACATACCGGTTCTATTTTGGAAAAGTGGAACGGGTGGAGGGAAAAGCTGCAAAAATAGGGGAACTTATGTATGAGGTTTTTTACGGGGCAGAAGAAATCCCACAGGAAGAACGGTGAAAAAAGTGTGGTTCGAACCCACACTCTTCCTTTCGTGCCGACATGCACGAAATAATAATAAAAAGGAGAGATGACTATGGCAGGAAAAGAAATGAAAGGAACTGTAAAATGGTTTAGTGCAAAGAGAGGATATGGCTTTCTTGTGGATGCAGATGGCATTGATTACTTTGTACATTACAGTGAGATCCAGTCGGAAGGATTTAAAACCTTGAGGAACAATATGGAAGTATCCTTTATGGTTGAAGAAGATGAAAAGGGACGAAGCATTGCAAAGTGTGTTGTTCCAATCTCAGAAGAAACATCGGAAGAAGAATAAACGACTGGAAGGGGGCAGATAAAAATGCTTCTGTCCCCGGTTAAAAAAATTCTGGTAAATATGTGTGGAATTGTGAAAAAACCGTATTTGCTACTAAATACATGGATAGAAAGATTGACATGTACTATATATTGTGTTAATCTTTAAGTGACTTTATTTTATATGGAAACAGCATATTGCTTTCCATAAGTCAAATTTAGTTCCGGCTATGTTTCCGGAAGAGAACTTTTAACAACCGTTTTAAACGCATAGATAGACAGACACAAAAAGACAATGGCTCTTTTTTGTGTCTTTTTTTGTGCGTGAAAGGAGGAAAACATGCAAAAAAACGGAAAGGAAGGAGAAAAGAATGTGCCAAAGGAAATATGTACAGAAGCTAAGCGAACAGCGAAAAACCAGAAAACTGTTTGAAACGCTCACTTTTTTAGAAAAGCAGATGGAAGATGAGTCTGCCGTTCGGGATGCTGACACGGTACTTGCAGATATTTTAGAGGGCGCCGATTTTGAAATTACCGGAATTGTAACTGACCTTTTAAAAACTTATCAGGGCAGTAAAGACCGTGAGTCAGTGGAAACCTGTTTCGAAGTATTAACAGGGGTAACGATACAAGAGTATCTAAAAAAGTGTATCATCACGATTCTCAGTCAGAAAAAAGGAGAGGTTTCAAATCGAAAAAAGTGCATGCTCTATCAGGGATTGCATTTTTTACCTGTGGGGAAAAGGGTGGAGCAAAAAGGAGAAATTTATCTTTTCCCTAGGAAGATTTCGAACCATGAGAAAGAAATAGACCAATTGCAAGAAGTCAAGGAACAAACAGGCCTTGATATATTTCTTTGTCTGGAAGATTACCGGCTGTACTTCCTACAGGAAAGGAAAGTTTTTGTATATCTGCCAAATGGAAGGAGGCGAACCTATGCAGACAAGTATTCTATGGGAAGGGAGTCTGCCAAGTAAGGAAGAGATGGAGAAAATGAAACAGGAAGGTTATCTGTTTCGTGCTGTAGAAGGTGGATGGAAGATTTGTTTAAAGCTGCATAATACACCTACGGGAACATGGTATGCAGATAACTTCTCAAAATCATTTTTAAAAGAAGTGGAATTGCATCAATATCTGGAAGAGGTTGAAAAACGGGCAACATGGTTTGAGGTTCCAAGTAAAGAATTACGAGTATACGAAGCAGGACAGATACTGGAAAAGCCTGAGAGTAAAGAAGAGCGTATCTGTATGGAAGTATTACGAGATACAAAGAACCATTCCCGTCTTTTATTGAAAACTAATCAGACAGAAGCATACCAACTGGGGAGTTCTGCAATCCCGACTTTAGAAAGCAGGGCCAGAATCAGCGGTGCGGCATTGTCCAGTGTAGAGCCTGCGGTACTTGCGGAAATCCTGAATCAGTGTTTGAAAGTCGCAAAAGGGAAAGCATTGCTCCGTGTTTCAGAAGGAAAGGTTCGGGCAGTGCATTCAGCAGAAAAAAACGGGTATCAGGTATATCCCTTACCGGAGGTTTTTATGCTTGCCAGTGTTTACATACGTGGAGAGTATAAAAAGAGTACCTTTTTAGAAGGGTATGCGGACCAGACTATGGTATCGGCAATCTGGCAGATTGAAGATCATCGGCTGGAAGAAGTGTATGGGGAAATCATGGAAAAGTATGGAAAGCAGGTAAAAGAGAAACTTACAGCTACCATACGCATCACATCTTCCGATGTGGCAGCATCAGGTGCCAATATTTTTTACAGCCTGATGGAGGGACAACGAAAGATTGCATTAGGAACGGATATGCGGATGCGGCACAATAATTCTGTGGAATTTCAACAGTTTACGGAAAATCTGCTTTCAACTTTTGAATGCTATAAAAATGCATTGAAAGGGACGGTGGAAAAACTGTGTGCTATTTCTATTGAGTATCCAGTCAATACCATGATTGGAATTATGACAAAACAAGGGTTTGGGAAAAAGAATGTTGCAGAGATCGTAGACCGCTTTAAAGCAACCTTTGGTGATGCACCCTGCACCGCATACGAAGTGTATTGTGGGATTGGGGAAATTCTTTTCCTGGCACAGAGCAAGGGAATATCCGGCAGAACTATGGTGGAGCTGGAAGAAAAAGTTGCCAAATGCACGAGTATGAAGTGGAGAGAATATGACATTCCCGGAGATCTTGCTTATTAGGGGAAGATCAGAAAAATTAAATTTGGGTTACCGTATATATAGGAGAGAAAAGAATATGGATTATAAAAAAGGAAAGAAAGAACTGGGAATTTATTACGCAAATATGCTGGTTTCCATTGCAGAAGAGATCTCTGCAAAGAACACAGGAAAAGGAAAGACGGGAATACAAGGAATCTTTTCCGCTTTACAAAAGCGTGGGACAGTCCGCAGAAATATGACATATCTGGTCACACACTGGGTTTACAGATTGTCCCTGTTTACACCATGGGAAGAGGAAGAACTTTGGGCAGTAGATATGGCAAGAGAAGCATTCTCCTGTCCTGTGATACTTCCAACATGCAGCAGAAAGAATATTTTCAGAATCCGGAAGATAGAAGGAGAACCAGAAAAACGGATGGAAGCAATTTTAAGACAGCTAACAGATTCCGACAAAGATCAGTTTATGAAAGCATTTTGGCTGGAACTTGTAACTATGAAGAAAGAGAAACAGCAGGTACTTACAGAATTTTTATTGGAATGGCTGTGGGTAGCATGTGGGAAAGAACAGGCAATGGAAAGAATACGGTATTGGGCATCTTCATACTGTCTTCCATTTGCATAAAAATGAAAAGAAAAGGAGAAAAAGAATATGAGAAATGTACCAGAATGGACGAAAGGAAATGCATTTGCAAAACGTTTTTTTAAGTGGCTTAGGAAAAAGAACAAGCCAGCCCTTTTGACATGGGAGAATGTGTTTACCAAGACTTTCAACAGAGAATTTACCTTTGTGTATATGGGAACAAACCTTGAAAACAGAGCCAGTCATTTATATCAGGGGATGGAATTTGTCGGGATTTTCAACCAAAAGACGTTTGAATTTACAGATTTATCCTACGCCTTGCGTGCTTTGTTAAATATTCCGGAAGGAAAAAATTTCCGGTTCCAGCGTGGTTGTATGCGCTGCCTGGAACAGAAGGTTCAGGAATATGCCCAAAAGAAACTGGAGAAAGGAAAAAAGGATATTGTGATCACCGCAGTTGAAAGAGCAGCAGTCGCATGGAAATATCGGGAATTGATTGAAAAGACAGCAGGAGATGTGATTTTTGAAAAAAATTCTGTAACAGACCGATTACTCCCACAACAGGACTTTGCTTTCGATGGAGAAACGTATGTATTTGACAATTGGCTGTACTTTTGCTATTTAAGAAACCGAAAGGCTGTCATCCGCAGGTTTGGAAGATACTGGGCAAAAGAACTGCAGAACAGGGAAGTCATGCGTCAGATTTTTGAAACAGAAGTAAACAGCAAAGCAAAGTTTTTGATGAAGAAACAACCGGAGAGGATTGAAAAAATCAGAGCCCTGAGAAAATCGTTGGAGCAGGTGCATCATACCGTAATTGTAGTTGTAAGAGGGAGACAAGGTGTTTTTGAATATTTCCACATCGATGCAGAGGTATTAAAAAACACAACCGGAAAGTACCCACTCAGTCAGGTATCTGGACAAGAAAAGAAACGTCTGAAAGAAAAGTACGGGGCAAATAAGGTATGGGACGTAGAAGAAATCTATCAGGTAGGAGCAAGGGATATCTGGTATTACAATGTCATGGCAGAACAGAAACAGGCTGCTTAATTGAAAGAACAGGAGGACATAGGATGGAAAACAAAGAAACAATGAATTTACAGCAAAAACTAATTGCAATTTCAAACGAAATGCCAAAGCTGTTAAAGAAGCATTATTCAGACGAGGTGGATTATGATTTTGTAAAGATTGATGATATCTTTGAACTTTTAAATCCGGCGTTTACGAAGCACCACATCTGTTTGCAGGAATTAGAAGAGACAGATGCAGCTTACAGTAAAGTAGATGGCAGCTGGATTTATACAGCAAAACTTACATTTTTTATTGTCAATGCGGACTGTTTGGAGGAAAAAGAGCGAGTAAGTATTCAGCTGGTGGGAGACCATCTGGACTCTCCTGCAAAGGCGAAAGGAGCAGCATGGACGTATGGGTTTAAATACTTCTTCCTGTATAAATTTCGTATGAAACAGGAAACGGAAGATCCGGATATGAAGGGGACACCAAATGGACCTGATAAATCCAAGGAAAGGGTGGAATATAAAAAATCAGAAGTGCCAGTAAAGCCACAGAAACCGGAAAAAAAGGCTTCTGATGTAATTGCAGACAGTCCTTTAGCGCAACCGCCGCAGGAAGATAAGAAAAGAAACAAAGATACCATAATACAGGCAGATTTTTTCCCGGATCCTGCAGCTTTTTTAGAAGAAAGTGAAGAGATAGAAACAGCGGAAGATATGAAAGTGCAAGAAACAAAGGGGTTGGAAAAACAATCTTCAGAAGCAGCAGAAGTAGTGCATCATCAGGAAACAGCAGAACAGGAAGTACTGTTAGAGGAAACTCAGCCAGATTCATTGACAAACGAGGGAAAAGACATTTTAGATTCTTCTTCCATAGAAGATTTAAAAGACGAAAAACCGGAGAGGGAACCAAACGAAAACAATCTGGAAGAAAAATCAAAAGAGGGGAAGAAAGGGCCGAAGGAGTCGGGCTTGCAATCTCATAAGAAAAAGGAAGAGGACGGTTTTGGACAGATGAACCTTTTGGATTTTTCAGCACAACAGACAAAGGAAGCAGAAGTTCAAGAGACAGAAAGCAGTGAAACAAAAGCAGCAGATACAGCTCAGGAGATTGCGGAAGAAAAGGAAATGAAAGAGAAATCTTCCGTTTCTGTTCCATCAGAAGATTTTGAAGAGGCGAAAGAAGAAGTTCCCTTTGAAGAAATAGATGAAGAAGACTTTTTCTTGCAGTTACAAAGAGATATGGAAAGTGAAGCGGAGAAGAAACCTCTGACAGTAGAAGAGGCAAAAAAGGTAATCTGTCCGTATGCGTTGTTTGAAGGAAAGTCATTTGGTGAAATGCTTGGGACAGAAGCGGGATATCGGCAGTTACAATGGTTTGCAAACGAATACAGAGGTTCTGATTTTAAAATGAAAGAAGCAGCTCAGCTTTTACTGGAAGACTGTGAACAGAAAGCTGCTTAAAAGATTAACTATTAGGAAGAGGCGTGCTGGCCATGCCTTTTCCGACTTTTGTAAGGGGATATTTCCAGAAAGGTAAAAAGGATATGAAAAAAAGAAAGCGTACAGATTCTTATCCAGTTGCCCCATTCACTATTTTTGATGTCGCAAACATGCTGGATATGGAATTTTTGGAAAACTGCAAAAATGGATATCAGGTAAAGGATGTCCAGAATGCAGCCAATGTTGTCTGTCCATTTTGTGGAGATGCAAGGGGGAAGGCAAGCATCTGTGTCTGTGCAGAAGGGAAAATCATTAATGTTTTCCATTGCTTTGATTGTGGAACTGGTCATAATATGCTGACACTTTATGCAGAACTTTGTCATCTGACGGGAAAGGATCGGTATAAAAAGGCATATCGGGAAATTTATAGAAGAAAGCAGGAAGAACCCGGCAGAAAGAAAAAGACAAGGGAAGCAATGCAGGAAGAAAGCCAGGGGATAAAAAAACAGGCAAGGAAGCAGAAGGAACGCATGGCAGAACCTGTGGATGCAGAACAACGGCATCATGTTTATAAAAAAATGCTCTCTTATCTGAAACTGAAGGAATATCACCGTAAAGATTTGGAAAGAAGAGGGGTGGATGCAGAGAGTATCCGGTGCATGGAAGAAAAAGGATATAAAAGTACCAGTAAGGAGGAATCTCAACAGATTGCCAGGAGACTGATAAAGGAGGGATTACGCTTGGAAGGTGTTCCCGGATTTTATATCAATCGGGAAGGAGACTGGGATCTGAATTTCTATGAAGGAAACAGCGGGTATCTTTGTCCTGTTTATACAGTAGACGGATATCTGGCAGGATTCCAGATACGATTGGACAACCCAAAGGGAAAAAATAAATATGTATGGCTTTCCAGTGCAAATCAAAAGAAAGGGTGTGGGATCAGCAGTATTGTAGGGATATCGGGAAAAGCAGAAGGAAATGAGATTTATGTGACCGAAGGAATTTTAAAAGCAGAGATTGCCCATCAGGTATCAGGAAAAACGTTCCTTGGGAATCCGGGAATTGGGAATTGGAGAGATTTGTATGAGGTTTTACAAGCATTAAAAAAGCGTGGTCTCTCCCATGTGGAAGAAGTCTATGACATGGATAAGCAGTTACGGCTTATATGTGACAAAAAGTATAGTGAAATCTGTGAGGAATGTGAAGAGAGAAAGAAAGAGGGCGATCCTTACTTTGAATGCCCGAAAAAAAGAGTAAAACGGGATACCATACGAAAAGGCTGTAATCATACATACCGTATCTGTGAGGAGCTTTCCTTATCCTGTAACCGGAACCAGTGGGATTTAGATCAGGACGGACTGTGGGCAGAACATGAAAAAGGGATTGATGACTGGCTGACAAAGGAAATCAGGAAAAACACAAGATAATTCATTTTTAAAATGTGCAAAAGAGGAATTGCGAAAGCAGTTCCTTTTTTGCATGGTTTAAAGTGCCATGGGAAAGGAGAACAATGTATGATTCGGGACAGACCTTAAGAAGAAATGGGAAACAGGGCAGTTTCCGGTGTGCAGCATATTCCCGAAAATGGAACTGCCCGTCTAAAAAACAATAAAGTGAAAGGAGAGAGCGTTTATTGAAAACAACATGGAAAAAACGATGTACAGCAGGATTTTTAGCTGTTTTATTAGGGTGTTCCTCTCTGCTTGCAGGTGGGAGCAGTGCTTTTGCAGCACCATTAGAACAGACAGATGTAAAAGAAGAAACACAGGCAGAAGACATTACGATTGAGCAGGGAGAAACTTTTGATCCGGCATCCGATTTCACCGGTATTACTGTAAAAGACGGAGAAAAGGTTTCTCTTGTTTTGTCAGCAGATAAAGAAGGAAAGCTGTTTGATGCAGACAGACCTGGAAGGTATGACTGTATTTACCAGGTCCAAAAACCTTCCGGAGATACTTATGAGATTACACGGAAAATCATTGTGAAGGAAGCGGGAAAGGAAGGAGAGAGTCCGCAAAAAGAGAAGAAACAGAAGAAAGAGATAAAAAGTGGGGAGGAAGATGCAGAGCCTGATGGTGCCAACATTGATACCAGTGCATTAAAGGAAGAAGAGGGTGTCTTGTTTTCCGTTGTCCCCTCTTCTATGGAACAGGCAAGGGAAAAAGCTTCTTTGGTGCAAGGGGAGAGGATTGTATACCCAAGTGATTTAGGTTCTTACAGTACCTGCTATTTTTACGTCAACGAACGGATTGCATACTGTCTGGAATCAAATCTGCAGTCACCGCCTTCGTCTGATTACGTGGCAGAAATTTATGAGAGCAACTTAAACTTACAGAAAGTTTTGTATTATGGATATGGAGGGCCGGGGGATTTAACCGGAGAATATCTAAAGAATTATAGCAATGATATCAAATATGTCCTGACACATTTAGCAGCAAGTTACTGTTATGGCGGAGAGGAAGTGGCATTTGTGGGCTGCACGCAGGACGGACTGAGACGCTATGGTGTCATGGAATACATCAATTATCTTTGCGGGCAGGAAGCACCGCCAAGTGCTGCCATCAGCCTTTCTTCCACAAACGAAACCGCTTTTTTGGAAGGAGATGTGCAGAAAACAAAAAATATCACATTAAATGGGGACCATAGAAATTATATTACCCTTTCTTTACCGGAAGGTGTGACTTACCATGATACTGCCGGAAAGGAGCAGAAAGGAGGTTCCATTAAGATTTATGGTGGTACGACTTTTTACTTTACTGCAGAAAAAACCGTACATGGTACCTGGAATAGCGGAGATTTAGGCGGACAGGTAGGAGCTCAGTGGAAAACTCTGGTGGTTTCTACCGGTTCCGGCAATCAGGATGTTGGTTATGGGGATTTTTATGAGGAACCAAGTGCTAAGGTTTCATTTTCGATTCAATGGATGGATATTTCCTGGATTGAGGTCATCAAAGAAGATGCAAAAAGCAGTGTAAAACTTGCAGGGGCTGTTTTTGGGATTTATCGGGATCAGGCATGTACAGATTTGATTCTGGAGATGCCGCCAACAGATGAAAAAGGAGCAACTAAAGCGGAGCTGACAAAGACGCAGGATACAGTGTACATCAAGGAAATCACTGCACCGAAAGGGTATAAACTGAATACAACTGCTTACAATGTCAATCTGGAAGTAGCAAAAACACAAACACTGACTGTAAAAAATGAGGAACAAAAAGGGAAGATCATCATCCGAAAGCAGGGAGAAAAGCTGACAGGAGTATCCGGAGAGACTGGAAATCTGCAATTTACCTATACCAATGCTGCATTTGCAGGGGCAAAGTATAAAATTTATGCAGCAGAAGACATCTACAGCCAGGATAAGCAGACAAAAATCTATCAGGCAGGAGATTTGGCAGCAGAATTGGAGACAAAAGAAGACGGAAGTTGTTCTTCGGATATGCTTCATCTCGGAACCTATAAGGTGGTAGAACAGCAGGCTCCGGATTCCCTGACAATAGGGAAGACAGAGGAAGAGCGTACCCATATGGTAACCCTTTCTTATGCAGGGCAGACAGTAGAAGTGGTTGAGGAAGAAACACAATATGAAAATGCCAGACCAAAGGTATCTGTGGAAGTGCTGAAGAAATCAAGTAATGATGATGCAGCATTGAAGGGGGCAATTTTTGGTCTGTATGCAGATGAAGATGTTACCGGTGCAGACGGTTCCGTGCTGGTTACAAAGGGAACTTTGATACAGAAAGCGGAGTCCAATGAAAACGGGAAGGCTGCATTTACTGCGGATATCCCAATTGGCTTCCATTATGTAGTAAAGGAAATTCAGGCACCACCTCTTTATGTTCAGAGCAGTGATAGTTATGAGTTCTTTTATGAATATAAAAATGATACGACCTACACGTATACCTTTGCACATACCTTTAAAAATAAAGAGGTACGGGGAGCAGTCCATATCAAGAAAATAGACAAAGATACACAGGACTCTGTAAGCCAGGGAGATGGAGATTTAAACGGGGCTGTCTATGGATTGTATGCGGCAGAAGATATCCAACACCCAAATGGAAAGACAGGACTGCTTTATAAAAAGGATCAGTTGGTCGTGCAGGGAACGATCGAAAAAGGTGTTCTGAATTTCAAAGATTTGTATCTTGGAAAATACTATGTACAGGAAATTTCTGCACCTCCTTCCAATGCATATTTGCTGGATCAAACCAAATACCCGGTAGATCTTGCATATGAAGGGCAAGATGTGGAAATTGTGCAGAAAAATGTGACTGTTTTGGAAACCATAAAAAAACAGGCATTCCAGTTAATTAAAATCAGTGATGATGGCAGCCAGACGGAAACAGAATTGCTGGAGGGTGCCGGATTTAAAGTGTACCTGATCAGTGAACTTTCTAAAGTAAAGGATGGTACCTTAAAACCATCGAATGGAACCGAATATGCACCGCAGGATTTTATCGGATATGATTTCAGTAAAGAGGAAACTGCATCTTATTATGAAAATGGAGAAAAGATACAGACAGAAGAAATGTTTACCGACAAAAAAGGGTATCTGTGTTCCCCGGAACTTCCATATGGAAAATATGTGTGTATTGAAAGTACCATTCCGGAAAATGTAGAAGGAATTCAGCCGTTTTTGGTGACTATCGATGAAGACAGCAGGGAACCGCAGACATGGCGTGTCTTTAATGACCGTCCGATGCAGTTTTATTTTAAGATCATCAAAAAGGATGCACAGACGGAACTTCCAATTTTAAAGAACAGTGCCCACTATAAAATTTATGACGTGGAGAAGAAGAAATACGTCACTATGAAAGTACGGTATCCGAAGCCAGAAACAATTGACGTTTTTGAAACAAATGAGGAAGGTTATCTGTTGACGCCGGAGCCGCTTAAAATGGGAACTTACCGGATTGAGGAAGTAAAAAGCCCGGAACTGTTTGTACAGACCGGATTTGAACAGGCATTAAAAAATGGAGAAGAAATCCTTCCGTTAAATGAGGTGACAAAGGAAGGAACTTATGAGAAAGCACCAAGGGAATCCATTACGATCAAAGTGGACAGCAATACTGCACATGAGGTGGAAGAGGAAACCGGAAAATATATTGTAGTGGTAGAAGTAAAGAACGATGAAGCGGTAGGAAGCCTGACGATCCAGAAAACAGGAGAAGTGCTTGTTGGTGCTGAAAAAGTAACAGAGCAGATACTGACAAAATTAAAGAATGGTCTGGCAAAGGCAGTAAACCAAGTGTCTAATCTGTTTACCGGAGAAGATGTTATGGAAACAGAAAAAGGATATGAGTTTGCGTATGAAGAACAGGGACTTGCAGGAGCAGAATTCTCTATTTATGCAAGGGAAACCATTTACTCACCAGATGGACAGGTAGACAGTGAGGGTAATCGGATCATACGTTTTGAAAAAGGCGCATTGGTTGGAACGATTGTAACAGATGGAAAAGGAAAAGGGACTTTAAATAATCTTCCGATTGGAAAATTTTATATTAAAGAAACAAAAACGGGAGATTCCTTTGTGCTAGATCCAGCCGAACAGGATTTTGAAATCACCTATAAAGGACAAGAAGTGGCAGTTGACTATGTAACAAAGGAAATCAAGAATCAACGGCAGAAAGTGGAAATTGAAGTGCTGAAAAAATCGGAAGCCACAAAAGAGCCACTGGAAGGGGTTTCATTTGGATTGTATGCAGGAGAAGATATTGTAAATGCAGCAGGAAAAGTTGTGGTGAAAAAAGATGAACTGGTAGCAGTTGAAAAAACAGATCAAGAAGGAAAATTGAAGTACTCGGATACCATTCCACACGGGAAATATTATCTGAAGGAACTGGAAGGTCTGCCAGGATATCTACCATATGAAGAGAAGATTGAAATTGATGCTTCTTATACGGATCCGGAATTGGAAGTGATTTCTATACAAAAAGAAGTGGAGAACCAGCCGACGAAAGTTGAAGTTACAAAAACAGACATTACTGGAGAAAAGGAAGTGGAAGGTGCCAGACTACAGATTCAAGATGAAGAAGGCAACGTAGTAGAAGAGTGGACTTCTACAAACGAATCGCATATCATTTATGCATTAAAACCGGGTAAGTACATACTTCACGAAGAGCAGGCTCCAACAGAAAACGGATATGTGAAAGCAGAAGATGTGGAATTTACCGTAGAGGAAACCGGAGAAATCCAGAAAGTTTCCATGAAAGACGATCATACAAAGATTGAAATCACAAAAACGGATATCACCGGAGAACAGGAAATTGAAGGAGCCAAGTTACAGGTACTGGACGAAGAGGGAAATATCATAGAAGAATGGATCTCTACCAAAGAACCTTACCGGATCGAGTATCTACAGCCGGGAAAAACATATATCCTTCATGAAGAAGCTGCACCGGAAGGATTTTTGATTGCAGAAGATGTAGAATTTACTGTAGAGGAAACCGGAGAAGTACAGAAAGTTTCCATGAAAGATGAAGTACCAATGGGGCAGTTAATTATTAAGAAAACAGATGCAGAAGATCAGACACCACTTGCCAATGTGGAATTTGAATTGAAAAACAAAGAGACTGAGGAAGTGGTTGGAAAACTTACTACAGATAAAGATGGAGTTGCAACCAGTGAACTGCTGCCGATTGCCACATACGAAGACGGAAAAGCAGTAGGACCGATTACTTATGTATTATCGGAAACGAAACCGTTGGAAGGATATGAAGAGCATACGGAAACCTATGAAATCACATTTAGTTATGTGGACGCAAAAACAAAGGTTATTGAAGTGGTAAAAGAAATCCAGAATAAGAAACTTCCGCAGACACCGGAAAAACCAGAGGACGTAAAAACCGGGGATAATACCATGCTCCTGCTGCCAATCGGTATTGCAGTAGTAGCAGCCTTTGGTATTGGTATTGTCCTTTGGCGGATCAGACGCACAAAGAGATAAAAAGCATTTGGAGATGATGGAACACTAGACCTGCGGGGTGGTGTAAAGAACATTTCTGGATGCTTTACCAGAAGATTTCGGGGCGGTACCGGACCCCGCAAGTGAAAGGAAAGGTGATGCTGAAGCGAAAGAAAAGAATTTAAAAGTTTTTATAAAAGTGTAAGCGGCAACGAAGCAGAAAAATGCAAGTATCCGACCAGATTGGATACTTATGGCTGTGGCTGTATGCATAATTGTTCCTACTGCTATGCACGCAGCCTTTTGGATTTCCGCGGACTTTGGAATGCAGAAAATCCAAGAGTGGCAGATATCCAGAAAATCCGGAGAAAATTGGAAAAGGTGCCACCGGGAACCATGTTAAGACTTGGAGGCATGACAGATTGCTTTCAGCCGCTGGAAAGTCAGGAACAGATTACCTATCAAACCATAGAACAGTTAAATGAATATGGTATTGGGTATCTGATTGTGACAAAATCCCATCTGGCAGGAGAGGAACGATACCGGAAACTTTATGATCCGAAGCTGGCACATATCCAGATCACCATTACCTGTTTTGATGATAAAAAGGCTTTTGCCTATGAAAAGGCAAGTAGTCCGTCAAAGCGGTTAAGGGCATTGTTAAAATTACAGGAAGAGGGCTTTGATGTCACATTACGATTAAGCCCTCTGATTGAGGAGTATTTGGATTTTGATTACTTAAATAGGCTGCCGGTAGGCAAAGTTTTGGTAGAATTTCTTCGGGTGAATGGGTGGATTGAAAAGTGGTTTCCGGACTTGGATTACCAGAAATATGTTCTGCGTCAGAGTGGGTACTGGCATTTACCATTGGAAGAAAAAATCAGGATATTGGAAAAAATTCATCTTCCGTTGACGGTCTGTGAAGATGTCACAGAACATTATGAATATTGGAAACAACATATCAATCCAAACCCACTGGATTGCTGTAATTTAAGAAAATAAGAGGCATAAGTGCAGGCGGCAGCGTATCAGTTTTGGTATGCTGCCGCTTTTTTACGTTGGAGGTAAGCAGATGAAAAAAGAATACTTTTTACTTGGGATATTAAGCGTGATCTTGCTGGCAGCAGGAGTCTGGATTTATCAGATTATTAGTGAATATCAAAAAGCAGAACGGGAATATGAACAGTTACAAGAATATGTAAAAGTAGAGAAGAATACAAGGGATCCGGAAAATACGAAACCAAATGTTGCAGAAGATGATAAGGAAGGAGAAAAGCAGGAAGAAACTGTAACGGTGGATTTTGCTTCTCTGCAGGCAATTAACCCAGATATTGTAGCGTGGCTTCGGATTCCGGGGGTGTTGGAATATCCAGTAGTGAGAGGGGAAGATAATTCCTACTATTTAAAACATACCGTACAAAAAACTTATAACATTGCAGGAAGTATTTTTCTTGATTATCGGAACGAACGGGATTTCTCGGATAGTAAGAATATTATCTATGGCCATAATATGAAAGATGGCAGTATGTTTCATGTGTTGAGAAATTATCAGGACATTGATTTTTTTCAGGAACATACGGATATGGAGATTTATTTACCAGATGGAAGGAGTTTGAACTACCAGATTACAGCTTGTGAACAGGTGCCGGCAGACAGTGAGATTTATCAGATAGAAAAGGGAAACGCTGAGGAGAAAGAGGAAAATGAAATTATATTATCGACTTGTAGTGCAAGAACAAGTATCAGAATCATTGTAAAAGCCAGTTTAAAGAAAGACTAATCCTGAATAGGACCACAAGATATTTTGAGAAATAAGATTCGAAAAAGGAGGATTTTAGATGTATCTAATCGAAATTGATACAAGAAAATTTGATTTTGAGGGAGTGTCGCATGAGGAATATTTGGAATTTTTTGGATATCAAGGTATACACAAAGTAAAGGAGAATTTATATGCTGTAACAAAATTGGGGCTAGTACTTCCAGCGGTGAAGCTTATTTCAGACAGAAATGATGGGAAAAAGTAAAAAATGTGAGTTCTCGCTATGAAAAATTGTACTAATATTTTACAAAAAAAGTAAAAAAATAGAATCTTTCTTTTATTTTTTGAAAATTATATTTTGTGTAAAATTCATATAAAATACAAAAAAATAGTTTTCGAAAGATGAAAAAATTGTTTAAAATGTAATAAAAATATTGTGAAAGGAACTGTTTTGTGTTAAAATAAGACAAACAAATAGAAGTGAAAAACATGGGGGTTCGTAATTCCCGAGACAAGGAGGGGAAGGTTTTGGAATGAAATATAAAAAAGTCATTGCAACATTGCTTGCTGTTGGCTGTATTGGTCTGGTAGGTGGTCTTGGATATTTCCTAGGACAAGCAAATCAAGAAAAAAACGCCGTAAAACAGACGGTTGCCCCAGTCAAAGAAACAGAAACCAAGCAACAGGAATCAAGAAAAATTGCGGTAGTTAATCTGGATGAAGGGACAACAGAAGCAGAAGAAAAAATAAATTATGCTGATAAGATTGTTCAATTCCCTAGTTCTTCGTTTGAATATTCATCATTAGAGGAAGCAAGAACAGGATTAGCAAACGGAAAATATGGTGCATACATAATCATACCAGCCGGATTTTCACAAAATGTTGTTAGTCTTAATACAACACCACAAGCAGCTCAACTTGAATATGCTTTAAATAAAAATTTTTCAGGAGAGTCTCAGTATCATTTGTTATATGATGTGATGAGTTTTGGAAATTCTTTGAATGACAGTTTGAGCTATATGTATTTGAACAATATTCTTTCTGAGTTCCATAAGGCTCAAGATGGTGCTGCTACAGTTATGAATAATGATTTAAAAGATAAAGATGCCATTGAGAGTATACAGTCGCATGATTTGGTACAATTAGTTGAGATTCCGGAATTAAAAAGAGAAGAAAATACAACAGAACCTTTAAATGTAGAAGAATATGTAGAGAAAAATACGGCTTTAGCAACTGATCTTGATTCACAGTACAAAAAGTGTGTAGAAGAGGCACAATCACAACTGCAGAATATGCAGACGGAAGGAGGAAGTCTTTCAGAACAGCTTACATCCTTGGCTGAATATACAAAACAGCTAGATGTATTTAAAGATGAAGAGGGAAATTCTGTAGTCGATACTGCAAATAATAAACTGGACGAAGTTTTGAATAAAAAACCAGGAAATACAGTTGGAAACATGCTTGAAGATTTGAAACGGCAGCCGGATATTATAGCAGGTGAATTAGGAAAATCGATAGAGACTTATAATCAGGGATTACCAAATCAGCTGACTGACCGCTTAGCTGAGTTTGCAAAGAAAATTGAAGCAGCAAATCCGGGATTGATTTTAGAGGAAAAAAGTGAAGGGGTTTTTGAATTACATTACGCTACTTCGGATTCACCAAAATTATCTATAACCCTTGCAGATGTTCCCGACTCCGAAGAAAATCAAAAGGCAGATACGACAAAACAGTTATGGAGTGCTATTACCAGTAAACTTGCAGCGGCAGCAAATGAGCAGGAAACTATTGAAATTATAGAGAAAGATCCTGATTTGGGTATAGAAATTCCGAAAGTATATACAACTGCAAAATCGGTGCAGACAGCACTTGCGGAATGTGAGCAAGATCCGAATATGATAGCTATGTGTAATAGTCTTGGGTATTCTTCTATAAGTGCTTTTGTGAGTGACGCAGGAAATGGAAGTTTGGCGCTTGACAAAACTCATGAAATTGTGTTTGATGGTGATTTGAATGCTTTTCAGCAGTACATTAATTCCGTGATTGAAAATGTACCGCGAGAGGTGACTGCATTGCAGGAATATAAAGATTATCGATATGATGAAGCAGGGAATATGATTATTGATCCAGGGACAAATCAACCTACTACAATTCAAGAGAGACTGGAGCATTATGGAAAGCAGGTGAAAGCCTTTGAAACAGAACTTGGGAATGAGCAGACAACAAATGGGCAGGAAATAAAAAATGTATTCCAGGATTTTTATGTAGATCCAATGCAGAAGAACCAAGAAAACTTCAATGGTATCCTGCAACAAAAATATGAGGCTGAATCAGTCTATATCCACGAGTTTAATGAAAAGCTGAAGTCATTTGCACCATCTGTACAAGATGAATATATTGCAGAAAATGTAAATGGAATAAAACAGAATAACGGACTGCTTCAGAAGAGTTTGATAGAAAATAATATGTCTTATGTGGATTATGCAAATAAAGTCTATACTACAACAGAAGAAAATATCAATACTCTTCAGAAAGGTATTCAGGATGCAAAAGACGCCTCAAATCAAGCGGTGGAAGACGGCTTGAGTGCAGCAAAAAATACCAAGACAACCACCAGTAAAGAAAATCAAAATATATTAGCTGACTTTTCAGCAAAGCTTCCATATACAAGATTGGGAAGTATGGAATATACACAGGCTTATCAATTTATCGCTAAGCCAGTAGCTTTAAATGATGTTTCAAAAGAAAAGGAAAAGATAGTGGGCGGAGAAGAAGTAAAAGAATCTTCGGCAAAAGCAGTTTCTGCGAATACAGAAAAGGAAAGTAATATAACATCGTATTTCATTTATATTGTTTTTGCAGTACTTTTAACAGCACTTATTATATTCTTGATTTTGAGATACTTTAGAAATAAAAAACCAGAGCAATAAGCTGTTTGGCAGCATTGCATATAAAAAAAGGAGAAGCATTCAAAGGAGGTACATTATGGCAGATGTAAACAACATTAAATTAAGCCCGGAACAGATGGAGGCAAAGGCAGCAGAATTTAATACCAGATGTGAGGAGTTCAACCAAGTGGTTTCTACGATGAGAAACATGGTAACATCCTTATGTGATGAATGGGCCGGTCACAGCAGCCAGGCATTTTATGACCAGTTCCAATCTTTAGAACCAAGTTTTACAGCTACATCAGATCTTATCACATCAATTGCACAGCAGTTACGTGATGTATCCGCAGCAATGCAGAGCATCGACCAGGAAATCGCAGGGAAAATTGGAGCGATGTAGTAGCAGAGAGCCGTCGGGATTTTCCCGACGGCTTTTTGAAAATATGAGGAACGTATGTATGGGAAAAATGGATGACACAGGAAAAGCACTTGAAAAAAATATTAATAGCAACATTGAGTTCGATACCTCTGTATTACAGGAAAAGAATGAAACCTATTCTTCCTTAACGGATACTTATGGAATAGATTTGTTTACAGATCAATATGAAGAGAAAATTGAAAAGGTGCATTTAAAAGAATATGATGCCTATCAGAAAATAGAAAAAAAGTTGTTTGAAACAGATTTAGAAAGTGGAAAAGATGAATACGAAAGAATACAGGATCAACTGTTTTTATATACAGGTTCAGAAGTAAAGAAAGAAGAAATTGAGAAAGAAGATAATGCGTTGGGCGTAAATATTGCCATAACAGGTATTATGCTCATACTTTTCTTTTTTATTTTCTTCCTGATTTTTGACAAAAGAAGGAAAAGGAGACGTGAAGATGCAATTAACAATTACACTTACGAGTACTAAATATCAAATCAACAAAGATATTATGGTCAATTCTGAACAAAAGATTTGTGAAACCTTACAGATTTTAAAGGAAGCAGGTCAAATAAATATAGCTGTTGGTGATGAAGACAAATTAAGATCTATGCGTACAGGAATGTTTGTGTCGAAAGAATTTACTTATGAAGAAGCTGGGATATTCTATGGTGATATATTGCAAATATTATAAAATAAGAAATGGAAAGGGGTAATGAGATATGAATAACATACAAAGCAATACGCAGGTTGCTTCAAGCAGTTCAGATACAATTTCAGCAAATGCAAATAGTTTACAGGAGAAAGAAATATCAAAAGATACAGAGTCAAATATTACTGCCAAAGGAAATTCTATTACGGCATATGAAACAAGCCAGACTCAAAAATCAGCTTATAGATATGCGTTAGAGCAAGATGCACAACATATAAAAACTTTAGGTAAGACATTTGAGCAAGTGGATCAGAGTATTGCTAATATATTAACTGCTGGTTTATTAGGTGATTAATATGGAAGATAATGAAAAAAGACAGTTACAGGATAAAATTGACGACTATAAAAAAGCGATAAGAACATTAGAAGAAAGTAAAGATGAAATCAATTATCAGGATAAAATAATAGAAAATATTTTTTCAGATATGTTTCTTCAATTTAAGCATGATACAGAATTTTGCAAGAGTATTTCTAAGCTTCAACAATCAGTATGGGAGGCAAAGACTTTTAAAGATTCAAAATTTTCAGAAATAGAAAGTGATTTGAAAAGTAATCTAAAAAAACTAGAGAAAGAGCAGGAAAACGAGGAGTGGTAAAAGTATGGGATTAAAACTTTATCCATCAGCTTTAAAAAAACAGGTAAAATCTATCGCTGATAGTTTGAAAGATGATAATGAAAACTTAGTTTGTATCTTGGAGGTAATTGGCCATTTTACAGGAAACCCAAATTTAAAAAGCGAAGCTTGGGATAGTATGAAAGCACATATGGATGATCATGAAACTGTTATTCAGGGATTAATTTGTGCAAACGATATTGTCATTCAAAATAGCGAAACTCTTTGCGTATCTATTGGAGAAGAAAATATAGATGAGGATGAGTTAAATGCACAAATAGTAAGCCTTAAAAATTTAAATAATAGTTTTGAAACTATAACTAAAAATTTAGAATTATGCTTGAATAATGCAATTTTATCAGGAACAGAAAGTTTTAATTATTTTAATTCTATTTCATATTATGAATCTTGTATCCAGGCAAACATACTTAAAATTAATGAGTTGACAGGAAAAATTGAAAAGTTGTATCAAATTGAAGGACAAACAAATTCATTATATTCGGAAAGCAAAGGTTTGTATGAAGCAGTTGAATCAGGTCTTTTGTCTATTCAAACTGCATGGAATGCAAGCACTGGTCAATTTGATGTGTCTAAAATTAATAAAAAATGGCGGAATGTAATCAGAAACGAATGGAAGGAAAGGAAAGAAAGTATAGAAAATAAGTATGTAACGCCAAGCATCATAACAGAACTTTTAACAATGAGTTCACTGAATATTGACACATCTAGTACACTGTGGACGACGATTAAAGCTTTAGCAACAAAATGTGATTTAGTAAGAGAGGGTGACTATATCATTGTAAAAGGTACAGTTGGCTTGAGGAAGGATATTGAGGTGTTAAAAGATATTAAAGGCACTAGATATAAAATTAATAGTCCGGCGTATTTTAATGCTCATCTAAATCAATTTTTGCCGAAAAATGAAAGAAATTTTTCAAAAATAATATCAAAAACTACGTCTAATTTGCGGGAAAATGGATTTCCAACGCTAAAAGGAACTGGATTTTTAAAGGAAACTTTTACATTTCAAGAAAAAGACATACTGGGTAATGCAGGACGTGCAGTGGGATACCTTTCTGTTGTTAGTAATATTGGGGAGGAAATGTATGATAATTATTTAGAAGGTGAAACAGAAGTTAGTGAATATATATCTGACGCAGTTGTAGAAGGTGTAGCAGGCATTGGGAGTATGGCTGTTAGTGCAGGATGTGCGAAAGTTGGAGCAGCACTTGGAACGGCTATTCCGATTCCGGTGGTTGGTACAGTAGTTGGTGCAGTAGCTGGTTTTGGGATAGGATATATAGGAGCTAAAGTTTATGATAGTATAGTTACAGAGGATTTAAAAGAAATGGCTAGCGAATTTGTGGAAGAAGGTGCAGAATATATAAAAGATTGTGTTGGTGGGTTTTTCTCAAAAGTAGGTGAGGCAATAGGTACATGGTAAAAAAATGTAAAAGGAGAATTAAAAAATGAAAAAATATAAACCATTGGGTAGCGTAGTATTATTAAAAAATGGAACAAAAAGAGTTATGATTTATGGAAGAAAACAAATTTTAGCTTCTACAGGTGAATTATTTGATTATGTGGCCTGCCTTTATCCAGAAGGAAATATAGGCGCGGAATATACATTCCTTTTTAATGATGACGATATTGAAGAGGTTATTTTTGAAGGATACAGCGATAAAGAAGACTTAGAATTTATTAAAAAGTTTGGAGAAGAAAATGATTAAAAGAATATGGACATTTAAAAGAATTATATTAGCAATAATTATAT
>OAWO01000164.1_pt1 | contig 40999 bp, 41 predicted proteins | sample 1495421 | NCBI WGS metagenome assembly OAWO01 (sample SAMEA2580162, study PRJEB22360) | human gut metagenome | biome: human gut; feature: human-associated habitat; material: faeces | place: Denmark | collected 2008/2010
TTCCATAATGATCCAATACAGATTGAGGCAGAATATCCGGATAAGTGTCCTTGACGATACTCAGAAAATCTGCTACACTAATAGTGGAATCGGTAAGAGATTGTAGGGTATTTGTACCTGAAGCTCTGGCTTCTTTAGAAGCAGCCGATTCTTTTTTAATATCTACAGAGTATAGCACATCCATGGTTTCCAATTCATTTGTAAACCGATTAACAACGGAACGTACCAATGAGTAATTGTTTTCTGTATCAATTTTTGCAATTCCGAGCAAAATATAACTGCTATCTGCATATTGATTTTTGGGTGCTAATTCATTTATTAACACAGAATTAGTAATCACTTCTCCAATATGTTCTACAATAGGAGTTTGTATCGCTTTTCGTCTGTCCAATCCGTGTCGGATTGCCGCTTTGGAAATAATAATATCTGTGTCAATATCTTTAACATGTACCACAACATTCCCATTTCGATTTTCTTTTCCCAGCATTCTGGCGTTTTTAACTGCTGTATCCACAATTTCTGATCTACTTTTTTCTAGCTTTGATTGCTGCGAATAGGTGATTGGTGTAATCTTCATATCCGGTTTGGAAACCAACGTTTCGTAATCAAGCTTGGATACGTTTTTCAGGGAGAATGTTACTTGATCCTTATCTTGTAATGATCCCAGATTGCCGCTTTGATCTCTTCCTCCGTCTGACACTCCTCGATTACTTCCAGCATTTCGGCGCAGGCCTGCGGTTTGTCCTTGGTTGCGTAAGGTTTGATAATCCTCGAAATCCCCAGCGCTGTACTGGTAGACAGTTTCCTGTCCGTAAATAGCTTCAATAATTTCCCTTGACTCGAAATTTCTTCTTTCACCAAAATCACCCCTGATTATGTCTAATTCTGCTTCATTTTCCACATCAATCCGAAGAATCTGTGAAATTTTCGGGTGGCTGATTGTACCCTTAATAAACACAAAGCTGTTCTGCGGTCTGTTTTCCTCTCCCACAGGTATGATGTAGTATCCGTCCCTGTTCTTCGAAAATTTTTCTCCATGCAGCATATCCGCAAACTGCGTATTTAGTTTTCGCAGTTCCGACGGAGTCAATACTTCATTTACCGCCACCCAGCCGTAATCATTGTACTCTGTTTGAGTATATCGTTCAATCAAATTTTCGGATTCAAGCTTGGATACGTTTTTCAGGGAGAACTTTACGGAATTGGAAAGCCCGCCTTTTGGACGTCCTATTCCATAATGATCCAATACAGATTGAGGCAGAATATCCGGATAAGTGTCCTTGACCATGTCTAATAGTTCTGCTATACTTATAGTGAAGTCTGAAGGAACGTTGGTATCGTTACCAATTGTTGCGCTCGCATTTGCGACAGGCTTCATTTTTTTTGCCTTTGCAGAATAAAGTGCATTCAATACTTCTACTTGGCTAATTTCCGACCCTGAATCAGAAAATTGATTTACTACAAAACGCACCGGATATACAAATCCCTCTTTGTCATTGGCTACTCCTAATAATACATAAGAAGAAAGCACATTTTCATTTCTGGGATTTAACTCATTCATATAAATTGCATGTTGTAAAATATCTCCTAATTGAAGAGTTACTTTTGCAGTGGCGTCAGCCTTACGGGACAAGCCATGTTCAATCGCCTTTCTATTTACCGACACATATTCATCAATATCATCTACATAAACATAATGCCGACCAGCCACATTCTTCCCATTATCTTTACCTTTCAGACTCTGCAATCCCTGATTGATAATTTCTGTTCTGTCAATGCGTTCATCATCACGCAATGGTACTTTCCCGGTCAATGTTGTTACCAGCATATCCGGTTTGGAAACCAACGTTTCGTAATCAAGCTTGGATACGTTTTTCAGGGAGAAGCGAATATCGGGATTGTTTCCATCAAATGTTCCGATATTGTCGGTTGCGGATTTGATTTGGGTAGAATCGAACGCAACTGCAATCATATTTTCATGACTTGTATACTGGATAACCCCATCATACCCTGCATCTTTCATTGCCTGCTGCAATTCACTATGATTCATGTGCGTTGTGTCAATTTGAGACGTATTTGCAAACTGCGCTTTTAAATCCAACACCCCTTGTTGATATACAAAAGGATTTTTAATATCAAGGTATGCTTTAATCACGCCCGAACCATCAAGCTGTTGGGAGGTAAAATAATTTCCTTTTCCTAAAGCGCGTAATCCTGATCCGTCTTTTTTCTTAACACTGTTTTCAACACGTAGGTCTTGATACATTACTCTTGGTGTTGAGTCTTTATTCACAACCTTACTTGCCGTATTGGGATGTTTTTCCCAATCGCCGAACCACCGTTTAAACTGCTGGGAATATGTAACGTTCTCTAACCTGTTATTGACAGGCGAGCCTTTTTCGCGTATACTATGAATATAGCCACCGTGAGGTATCAAGCCTCCGGGCAATTGTAGCCCGGCGACGTGAAGAAGCGGATCGGCTATTTTTTTATTGTAATAATAAACAGCAGTCTTTCCGTTTCTTTCCTCTTGAATCGCATCGTTTAACAGCTTTGTTACCGCATTGCCCCTTGTGTGAACACTTGTAATTGCATTGCTATCAATCTGTATTCCGTTTTGAAATCCAAATCCATCAATATATGCGGGAGCTATCATGGTTTTGCCTTTGTATTGAATCGGAAGCAACGCGACAAGGCTTGTGTTTTTTTGCGTTTGAGAAGCGATTACCGCTACAGGATTCTTAATTGCATTTGGTAGCTGTTTTAAAACTGTTTCGCCAAAATTATGATCCGGTTTATTTCCTTTCAACACATCTTTTAAGTGACCAATAGAATATGTCATTGGAAGAGGATTCAACCCAATCTTTTGGAACACATCAGAAGTAGAACCGACAACCAGCGTATCTCCTTTTGGTATTTTCCCCGCCTTATAATCGTCAATTTGTTCTGCAAATGATTTTGAGTAATCGTATTGGTTCCCCTGAGAGCCTTTTAAACTAAACCGCACATTTTTATCATTTTTGGATATACTATCATTGACACCAGTATCCTCTTGTGGTATATTGGTGGTAATAGATGTACTGGCGCTACTGTTCTTCACTTTATTTTGTGATTGGACGGTATTTTGCAGTGCATCTATTTTTTTTCGTTTAAAATCAACAATATCATATAGCACCATCTGATTACCAGAAGTAAAGCCAACAATTACTTTCGCATCATATTTGTTTCTGCCTACACGAATTGTCACATTACCACGGGCAAACTGCTTAAAATTATCTTTTCTGGAATGCATTAAGTCTTCATTGATATAGTCGGTTGAAGCCAAAACAATTTCATCTAGGCTTCCAGCCGCAGTCAACTTATCCTGATACACATCTGGCTTATTTTTACGATAATACTGTGTGTTTTTAGAATTGGTAAATTCATTTTTGCTTATTTTATTTACTTTAATCAATCGCCCACTGATAGGAATGCCATTAGAAAAGCGTCGGCTCATCACCGTTTTTATAGTTTTGGTCCAATCTTTTTGGGGAACACCTTCTAAAATATCTTCATCAACTTGAACGTAACGGCTTCCGTCAGCGTCACGCTTGATACTAAACCGCACATTTTTATCATTTTTGGATATACTATCATTGACACCAGTGTCCTCTTGTGGTATATTGGTATCCAAGGATAACTCATTTCTTAGATTGCGGTTTTTTCCAAAGTCTATTGAGTTATCCTTATTTTTTATGTCTAAAGAAGTTGGTACAAAGTTAATAATATCATATAAAACCATTTGTTTTCCGGAGGTAAATCCAACTATTACTTTTGCAGAATAATCTGTACTTCCTACCCGAATCAATACATCCCCGCGCGCAAATTCCGTAAATTTGTCATTTCGACTATGTTTCAAATCTTCGTTTATGTAGTTTGTTGAAGCGAGAATAATATCGTCAAGATTATTTGCTGATCTGAATTTATCTTGATAAATAGTGCCGTCACTGCTTTTAAGATATTTGCTATATTTTGAATTAGTAAATTCACTCCGAGAAATACTATTAACCTTAATCAATCTGCCGCTTATCGGGATACCTGTGGAAAATTTGTTCGAAATAGTATCTTTAACTGTTTGTACCCATTTTGATTTTGGAATACTGTCTAAAATATTGTCTTCCACTACTACGACAGGCGTATTATCCGTAGTATACCTGATACTAAACCGCACATCGCCACCCGTACTGCTTTTCTGCTGTGCGGTATTTTTTTGTGCACTTAACAAAGCGTTTGTCCAAAGCCGCTGTGCTTCTTCTAACGCTTTTTTGTTGCGGCTTAAAAGCCGGGCCGCGTCGGTATGTAACGTTTTGTGTGTGCGCAAATACTGGTCGATCTTCCGGATCATGGAACGGATCGCGTCTAAAACTTTCTGCCCAAGGGTACGGTTTTGGCTTACCAAATCCCGGATCGCAGCCGAATCCCGCAAAAACGCGTCGGAAGCGTCCGCCACAACCTCGTCCATGGCCTGCTGGCGGGTGATCTTCTTTCCCATTTCCCGGTAACCGTCTAGTTGCTTTTGCACCAGTTTGTCAAAAGCGTCCGGTTCCGCTTGGTTCAAATAGGATACAACATGATCAAAGTACTGCCGGTAATGTTCCGGGGAAAGCTGTTGCAGCTGGTGGGTAAGCTCGTGCTTTGCAACAAAATCATACGCAGAATCAACCGCGTCCAGCGCGATATGGATTTCTCCTGTGTCCAGATCATAGTATCCGTTAGCCCTGCCGCCCTGAATGGTGTCGTCCAATACGATCCTGCTGTTGGATAATTTTCCAAGCACATGCAGATAAGCCCGCTGCGAACCTTTTAGCTTTTTAGCCGCTTCGTTCTGGGCTAATCCTGTGGTTTGTCCTTGTTGTCCTTTTCCGGCGCCCCCTTCCGCTTCAGAACTTTCTAATCCCAAAAGGGAACGCTGTCCAGATATTCCCTCATTTCCTGGTCTTCCTTCTCTTTCAACTTGCGGTATGCTTCTGGGTCTTCCGCTTTCAGCCTCCGGCGTTCTTCCTGTTCCTTCTGCAACAATTTCACCGTTTCCTGCCATTGGGCCTCTTCTTCCGGGGTTCTCTGAATCTTCTCCTCCCAATTCAAAACCTTGAGATCCATAATCCCGTCCCAGTCCTTGTCCATCTTGTTTCCTCCCTTTTCCGGCGCCCCCTTCCGCTTCAGAACTTTCTAATCCCAAAAGGGAACGCTGTCCAGATATTCCCTCATTTCCTGGTCTTCCTTCTCTTTCAACTTGCGGTATGCTTCTGGGTCTTCCTCTTTCAGCCTCCGGCGTTCTTCCTGTTTTTTCTGCAACAATTTTACCGTTTCCTGCCATTGGGCTTTCCGTTTGGCTTCCTCTTCCGGCGTCAGTTGAACGTCCTCTATTTTCTTCCCACTGTGTGCTTCCATCTGCTTGCGTAACTTCTGACGCCATTCTTCGTCTGTCATCTTGTTTCCTCCTTTTTCCGGCTTCTATCATTTTTTGCCACGCGGTTTCTACCATTTCCCAGTCATAAAACATAGGGGCATAGCGCTGTATTTCCGTAGGGGTGTTTTCATACAAAGCCCCGCTGACAAAAGCGGATATTTCTTCTCGAAATCTTTCGCTTTCTATTACTTCAAAATCCGCTGTTTCTAGTGTAAAATAGACTTCTTTAAATTCCGCGAGAAAATCCTGAAATTTTTCGCTGGAAAAATCAATATTCCCGTCAGTTACAGCGTCAAAATACGCGTTTGCCTCCGGCAGTTTCAGGTTTCGCCATGCGTGAAACGCCTCATGGGCCGCCGCGTTTTTCGGGTTGGCGTCTGTGTCGTTGCGAACCACCACATGCCCGTCCTTTAGCGTTGAAGCATCCCCCTGTGAAGTGCGCATTTTCCCGTTCTGCCGCACCTGTAACCCCGGTTCAATCGCTTCCCCGCCAAGACCCAGCAGCTCCAGCTCCCGCACAATCGTGCCGGCGTTTTCGCTCCGCCGCCCCTCTGGCACAGCCTGATAGGTGTAAGTAACGTCTTTTACCTGTTTTGTCTTTATTGTACTACGTTCCCCGGCGTTTGTAAATCTTTCTGTCTGGTCGTTTTGCCCGGCGTAATAGGCCCGTCTGGCGGTCTCTTTTGGCAGTATGGCAGTATAGGCGCTGCCAATCTGTTCAAACGGCGTGTTGGCCGTCCCTGCATGATAAGCCCGCATAAATCCTTTGTAATAGCTGTCAAAGCTGCTTCCCGGCTGGTAGCCGTAAACAAACGCCTTGGCACCGCTGGTGCCAAGCTGGGCGGCTGTCTGGTAAATAAGCTCCACCTCCGGGCTTTGGTAGCTTAAATCGCTTGCCCGTACAACGGTACTGCCCGAATCGCTGTCCGCCCTAACATATAATTCCCCGTTTTGCGCGCTTTGGATCCCCGTCACCTGTACCGGTTCCCCGGAATCCGCCCAAACAGCCTGCGGCTTGCGTACTTCCGAAACAGTTTTCAGGGGCGCGGACTGTCCGCTCTCCATAACAGGATCCGGAACAAAGCCCTGTTGAGCGCTCGCTGTTTGAGGCTGCAAAGCAGGGCTTTCAGCCGGCAAAATGGCCGTCGCCGTTTCCCGCTCGGTCATATGATCCATTGGCTGCATTGCAGAAGTATCTGTCTGCTGTTGATCGTTTTGCCTTACGGTTGAAGCGGCTTGTTCAGGCTGTATTTCCTGCCGGATCCTGCCTGCCTGTGACTGTGCACGGGCCGCAATTTCCCCGGCTGCCCGTCTGCCCTGTTCGGGCGTGGTTCCAAACACAACGCCGGTGTCCCTGGCTAACAGCTGTTTTGCTTCCGGGCTTTCCAGAATGGTATGAATCGCTGACGTATCCCCTAATTTCAGCCGTTCAATCGCCTTGGCCTGTACTGCGGCGGCTTGTTTGTCCACGCCCATTTCGGTCAGCCGCGTTTGGGTTTGGGCATAGGTATCCGGATTTAAGGTGATTTCCCCGCCGGTATTTTCAGACGGCTCCAGTTCCATTTCCTGTTCCGGCGCGGCCTGCTTTTGGGTCCTTTCCTCTTGCAGGTAGCTGCCAAGCAGCCCCACCTCATAGTCAGACGGTGTTTTTCCTGCGGCCTGCTTTTTGGAAATATCCTGCGCCAATTCCCATGCTTTGCCGCCCTCTGCCGCTTTGAAACCGGCCTGAACCGCTTCCTGTACCTGCCCGGAAGATTTGATCTGTTTCCCCGCGGATTTGATAGAACTGTTTTCTACGGCACGGTATGCGGTGTTATGAACAGCCGAAGTCCCGGCGCCCAGCAATCCGGCATATGCAATTTGGTCATTCCAAAGCTCAAACTCATTCTCTTCCCCAAATGCAATATTCCGAACCAGTGGTTCTGTCGCTTCCTGTGTTGCTTCTTCTACAAATTCATCACCTGCATGTACCAACAGATCCAGCCCATTTTTCGCCGTTCTTCTAGCGACTGGATTCTTAATAAGGGCTTCACTCCCATTTTTAAGCGCCTCCATCACCTTTGAGCCGATTTTTGTGTTTTTCAGCGCTTTTGACGTCCCACCGCTGGAAAAGAACAAATCTCCCCCAATCGCATATTCTAACCCGGCTTCTTTTAATGCCTCCAAGGTGGCATATAAATAAGCCTCTTCGTCTGCTTTTTCTTCCTGCTTTGCCTGTCTAAATGATTCCCCAAATACTTGAATAGCAGTAACGCTGCTTCCCACTGCCTGTGCGGCGTCAAGGTTTCCGCCGGTAACTAGAAAGGTGGCTAAACTCGCTGAAGAAGCCGGCAAATTATTTCCAAGACCGCCAACCAGATCGTTGGCAAACCCCTCTACTCCCGTAAGCTGCGGGCGCATTTCATCGTAAGCATATTCATAAGCAGATTTTTCTACTGGCTCTGTATCTCCAGATAAAAGGCGAATGTCCTGAAGAAAACCTTTTAATCCGCCCTCATGTCTTGATTTAAAGGAAAACAGCGACCGAAATACCGGATTATTTGTCCAGCCATTGTCCGATTCCATCATCTGATCGACCATAAAATCGGCTTCCCGCTGCAGCACATCATCTTTTATCGTTGAAAAATATCGTTCTGCCTCTTCCTTTCCGTAATGGCTGTGAATAGAATTATATATTTCTCGCTCTTCCGGTGAAACAAAGGCATACATCAAAACGTCTTCCCCCAAAGCAACCTTGGGAGAAGCCAGAACCCCCCAAACGATCTGCTTCATTGCCGCAGAATTTTTTTCTTCCTCACTTTTGGTAGGGTCTTTCTGAATATCCAATAGACTATTAAAATATTCTAAGGCACTAAAATTCGGCACATTATCTTTTGCCCATTTTCCGTCATCATCTGTTTCTAAGGCTTTTTTATGAAAGTCCTTATCATTCAATATCTCGTCGTAAAATTCTTTCTTTTGCTCTAATTCTTGTTTACGTTTTTGTATCAAGTCCAGTTGTTCGCTGTTTTTAGCGTAAAATTTTTCGGCAGTTTTTCCATAACCATTTACTGGATGATCTTTTATGGTCTGCCGCTGAGAGATTTGTTTCTCCAGTTCCGAAATTTCATCATTTAATCCCTCGTAGTCGCTCAAGACCTCTGCATAGGTCATATTATCTACATCGACCCCGTTTTTCTTACGGTGTCGATCCGCATAAATATCCAATTGTTCGTCTTCCGTGGTTGTCTTCAAATCAATCCCAGACGTATCTTGATACCACTTCTCAAATTCGTCTAAATCCTTTGGAATCGGAGACTGCACACTCATCATTTGATTGCGTTTTTGCGCCATCTGTACCGCCTGATTGTACTCCTCATCAGTCAGATCCGCTGTTTTTAAATCAGTGACGATCCTGTCGTTTGGAATAAACTGCGGGATCAGCCCAACCGCCTGCTTTTTCTTTTTTTCCCGTTCCTGCTGTCTAATCAATTCGTCAATATCTTCCCGGTATAATTTTGGCGGCGTCAGGCCTCCGTTTAAAAAGCTCCTGCCAGAAAGCCGTGCAATTTGTTTATTTTTCTTTGCCATCTCTATTCCCCCTGGATTTAAAAGCTGACTGGGCCTAACCCAGCCTGTAAGGCGATCTCACGTTTTACGCTTGCCGAAACGTTTAACCCCTTGATATAGTTGTAAGCCTGGTTCTTAGACCCCAAAACCACTCGTTCCTTTGCCTGATTGACATAGGCCTTTGTCGCCAAGTTCGAGGCTGCTTTCGCCGCGTTTTTGGCTGAAGTTCCCAAGCTCCCCGCCGCTACAACATTTGCCGCGTTTTTCAGCGCCTGATTCACGGAACTGCTGACGCTGCTGCCGCTGCTGCTGCTTCTGCTTAAACGTGCGCGGGACAATGCCTCCTGTGCCTTATTAGCCCGGATAGTTTCTTCTAATTTCTTGTTTTCCAGCGCCATTTGCTGGTTAAACTGGCTCATATTCTGTGCAAGCTGTGCATATGCGTGGTCTAATTCAGAACGGGTATCATAGCGGTTCCCGGCAGCGTCCACCCGTCCGGCATAGTATTCGCGGTCGGTATTATACTGGTTCATAATGTTCTGGTAACGCTGGTAATCCTGTTCCGATAGATAGTTCGATTGGTTTAATGCAGCGTCATACCGCCCGGCATAATAATCCCGGTCTCCCTGCCAGTCGGATACTGTGTCCCGGTATCTTCCGTAAGCGTCCTGCTCCAACCCTTGGACAACGCCCAACTGGTTGTAAAGATCGTCGCCCTCATCGCGGTATTTTTGATAGGCTAGCTGGTATAGCTCCGGCACCTTGTCGTTTAATTTTTGCAGGTAGCTGTCGTATGCCTGGCTCCCCGCAATCCCGGAATAAGAAGACCCATACCCGCCGGTAAGACCGGCTGCCTGCCCCATGGTGTCGCGCATGGCGTTGTTCCCTTCCCGCACATACTGTTCCCGGTATTGGTTGTATAGCGGGTCGGCGTTGATGTCATAGGTAAAATCTTCCCGATTTAAAATACTGTTTAAAAGCTCGTCAATCTGGTTGGAATACTGGCTTTCATAAGCGCCTGGTTTTTGGTTTTCAATCTGCTGCAATTTATCCGCGGCCGATTGCGCGTTTTGCTTGGCGTCGTTTACTTCCTGAGACGGTTTATAATCCCCCGGTTTTTGCGCTTCTATTTCATCTAATCGGTCTTTGGCCGCTTCAAAATCCTTTTGCGCGGATAAGGTTTCTTCTGTTTTGTCATATTTCAATTTTGCCATAAAAATCAATCCTTCCTTTCTTCGGAATTTGTGCCGGTCGGCGAAGCCGATTGCCGCTTTGCTTTTTGCCTAAAAGGCACAAAAATGGGGTGTGAAACGGTATTTTTCACACGAATCTTCCTCACTGAAATTCCTGTTAAGGTTAGCGTAACAAATCAAAACTCTTTTTTCGCCCTCTTCACCATGAAAAAGCACCGGAAGGGTTCTCCCCTCCGGCGCATGGTCGTCTTATTTCATATACCCGGTAATGTCCAGCACTGCAATAACAGTCCCCGTCTGCGTTTCCTCCCGCACCTCAAATCCGTCTAAATCTCCGCCGGCTCCCTCTGCAAGCGGATCTTTGTTCCCAGTTTGCAGGATCAAATGGTTGATCCCCGGCTTTAACACAGCAGAAATATCCCCGCTTGTCGCCCGGTCTACCTGTAGGGTCTGTACATCGTCTGGGTCTGGCGTCGGCGGCGTATATCCGTCTTCTCCAAACGCGCCCGCCACCTCCTCGGCCGCAGGCTCGGCAGGTTTCCCGGTAGAATCCGAGTTGTAGGTGATCTTTTCCCGGTAGCTCCAAAAGCCTGTCGCGCGGTATAATTTCACATTGCGGGCGTAACCAAAAAAGGTTTCCCGCTTGGGCGCCCCTGTTGGGTCGCTGGGATTGGTGTAATAAACGGTCATCTCCCGCAGCGCATGGTACAGGGTGATCTTCGCGCTTTTCACCTGAAAATTTTCCGGGATCTCCACCATAAAGGTCAGCGGCCTGCGTACCGTATACCCGTTGCTGGGCTGGTAGGTATACCCCAAATTCTGCCAATTTCCCGAGGTGTACTGAAAGCTGGACAAAAGCCCTGCCGCCCCAAAAATATCCGTCCCGTTGGACATGGTGATCCCCTGTTTGTTCAGCAGCACCATTACGTTTCCGCGCTCGTTTTTGATCTCCAGCACCCCGGCGGAATTGTTCTTCCCGCCCAGCGATACTGTCGACCCAAAATTATCCGCAAAATTCAAATTCCCAAAGGTGTACCGCAACTGCTCCTGAAGCGCGTAAAGCTGGTTTTTAATCGCTAAAATCGCCTGCCTGTTTTGCAGGTCGTCCTCACTGATGTCCGGAAGCTGTAAATTGAATCCAAAATTCGCCATTAGCGTTCACTCCCAAATTCCACTGTTTTGGCAATCGAAAAAATCTTGCACATCCCTTTCCCGGAAAGCCGGCACTGAAACCGTTCGCACCGGCGCGGCAGGATCGGAATGGTATAGGTGCGTTTTTCGCTGCTGGTTACCCGGTAAACCGTTTCCCATAACGGCGCGGAATCGGTCTTTAAGGCAATTTCCAGTGTGGCGTGCTCTGAAAGCTGGGCGTTTACCTGAATTTTGGAAATATATTTTTTATCAAAGGAGGAATCGTTCCATTCCCCAAACTGCGCCAGCCAAAAAACCTCTTCCGGGTCGTTTCCCACCACGGTTTTCAGGCAGCTTGTGTCCGCGTCCAAGTAATAAAGCTCGCCCGAAAGCGCGGCAAATCCCAGCGCGTGGGTGTTGTCCTCCCGGTGCCACATGCCTTTTCCCTCGTCCCATACAAATAGGTGCCACTCGTTTTCCCCGCGGCACATCGAAGCATAGTATTTGTTTCCTATCGCGCCGGCATGAACAGAATGGTAAGCCTCCTCTCCCAACGCTTCCGAAATCTTGGTCGGCGCGCTGCCCGCATAGGCTACAATTCCGTTGCGCGATTGGTAGTAAAGGGTTTCGTTGACGATTGCAAGGCTTTTTTCCGAACCTTTGGCGACCCCTCTGATCGAGGAGGACATCACTTGAAAGTTTGAGGGCTGTGAACCGTAAATTTTGTGAACGGTATCCTCTTTAAAAAACAAAATATTTCCTAAATAGGTACACGCGCCGGTAAAATCCCCGTCGCTGCCCACGGTAACGGCATAGCTGTCGGTAGAGATCCCCTCGTAACAGTACCAGTTTTTCGGGTCGCCCAGCTTGCTGGCGTAAATCTCATGCTTTTCGCTGGAGCACGCCCACAGCCGGTTTTCACTTTCTGTCACAAAATCCATCGGCGGCAGCTTCCGGTGAACGATTAGTCCCCCGGTTTGGGTAAAGTCCTCTGCAACGATCCCCACAATAGTCAGGGCATTTTCTTCCACTTCCTGTAAAATGGCGGTTTTGTTTAAATCCTCTTGGGTACAGCCCGAAATCTCCACCCCGTCATACTGGGAAAATCCCGCGCCAATCCCTTCGGCTTCAATCTTTATATAGGTGGAATCCGCGCCAATGCCGGATTCTGCCTTTACCTGTGAAACACGGACCTCCCCCGTGGCTTCAAAGCGGTTTTCCAGCGTCCCGTGGGTGCCGTCGGCGGTGTTGTAGTAAAGCTTATCCGGCAGAATGATCACATAAGCGCCCATGGAAACAAAGCTTTTTTTGCTGTCCTCCACGTCAAATTGATATTCCCCGCCAAAATAAAACTTGTTGCCGTCCACCCAAATCAGCTTTTCTTTTGCAAAAATCCCGTTTGGTTTTTCTAAATGAAGCTTGGTGCCGCGGGGAGCGCGGGGCGACAATACCGGGTAATAGTCGGCCGTCATGTTCTGCATCTCGTAAAATTCCCCGTCTGCAATAAACAGCTTGTGGTTATAGCCCTTAAAGTCCACCATCGTGCTTTTCCCGGCGGACGCCTCTGAAAGCTGCGGTAAAATCAAACCCTGTCCCCCCTACCCGCCAATGTGGTTTAACGAATGCCCCTGCTTTGGCAGGTGCTTTTGGCGGTAATCGTTCTGAAACGCCGCATACAGCGTGTTAAACAGCATCATATCGTTATTGTAACGGCCAAACTCCGCGTTGGCAAAGTCAATCTGCGCCGCCAAATACTTCACATATAGGTCGGAATACGGCTCCGGAACCAGTAAAACTGTTCCCGCGTCCTGCGGATAGTGATAAATGGCGGGGACAAGCTCTTCCTCCTTGTGGTAAGACAGCACCTCGTTTTGCACCAAGGCTTCTGCCTGGCTTATCCAGGCTGTTTTCATCTGCTCGTCAAATTGGTTCGGCTTTAACAGGTCTATCGCGTCAATCGCTTCCTTTACCGTCATTCGCCTCTCTCCTTTCCAAGGTCACATGCGCCGGATAGCTTTGGGCCAGCAAATCATACCCGGTCAAAATCGTTTCAAATACACCCTCTATCCGTTCCCGGTCTGTTTCCTCCGGGCGGGCGGTCACCTCTAACCGCCCCGGCTCATAAAAGACGTCCAGCCTGTCCCCCATGCCAAAACGCTCCAGCCGGTTCATCAGGGTAAACCCCAAAATAGAAACCGCGCTGCAAACAATGTCCTCCCCGTCCCGGTAGCCGGCATGTCCTGCGGCGGTTAGCGTGATCTCCCGGCCGCTTTTCAAAAAAGTCACCCTTGTCATCTTGACGTCAACCCCTTATTTCGGGTTCGAGGTATCCTGCGCCCTGTCCTTTGCTGTGGAAGCCGTATTGTTTTTAGAGGTTTTCACCGCTTTGCCCAGCGCGTCCGTTTCAATCACCGTATTGTCTGCCTTGCCGCGCTTTGCGTCCTTTGCCTGCTGCTGTTTTTGTCCAATAGCGCCCGTCAGGTTATCAAATACGCTCGACCCATAGGCGTTGTCTACCAGTATCGCCATTTTCTGCATCTGTTCCTGCAATTTTTGCACCTGCTGGTACAGCGTGCCGTTCTGAGAGATTTTTTGCAGCACCATCTCTTTCCCGTCAAAATCCATCATATCAATGGCAATCAAAGCCTGGTCAACAAGCTGCGGGTTAAAAAATCCCATGCCGTATAGTTCTTTGGAAAGCTCGTTCTGCGCGATTTTGCTAAACGGCGAAGCTTTCTGCGCGGTAATTTCAATGTCAAAAACAGGCCGTCGGTATCCCAAATCCACCCCAAAGGCAGTCCCCTGGTTTTGCGGACGGATTCTGGTATTGTCATAGTGCACATATTCGTTTTGCCCCTGCGGCCCGATGATCCGGAAGCTGCGCGGTTCGTCGTAAAACTGGCGGATCAGCTCAATGCACAAATACCCAATCTGCTTAAACGCGCGGTAACTGGATTTGATCATATCGCGGGATAATTTGCTGCCCGCTTCCTGCAAAGCGGCAATGGCCGAGGCCGCCGTCACCCCAGAGGTGGTGCTCCCCTGCGAAAAGTCCCGGTTGCCAGAGGTTTCTTTAAGCTCATCCACCTTCATGTTTTTCACGGTTACGCAAAGGTCTGTCAGCGGGGAAACCACAATCTGCCGAATCGAATCCTCCCCCAGCCCGGACGTGCAGTGTACAAAATCCTTGGACCAGTCTGCAAATTCCTCCTCGTTGACAGTGCCGTTGTCCCGGATAAAAAAGCGGGGCTTGCTCATTAAAAATACGTTGCGCATGGTAATTTGATCTAATTTGTCAATGTACATCTGCGCGTCTTTCATGATGTCAATGTAGCCAAACCCCGCCGGGGTGCCCGCCTCTACAAACATGGTGTCAAAAATCACCGGATATTTGGCGTGGTCGTAGAAGCCCCGTTCGGCATAGGACGGGTCGTTTTCCGAAGCGTAAAGCACCTCGTCGCCGCAGTATTTGCAGTAGTGCAGCACTGTTCTGCCCTCGCGCTGTACTTTGTAATACCAGTCCACCACCGCCGATTTTTGGGAGGTGTCAATCGAATCATCACTGATATATTCCGCTACGTCGATCGCAGGGGAAGAAAGCTTCCCTTTTAAAAAGGGATATTGCTCCATCAGCAGGTCATTGTCCACCAGCTCCACCGTAAAAAAGTGGCGGGATTTTTGAATATCCGTAATTCCCGGCTCCCAAAACAGGTTCAATAGATCCAGTTCTTTAATATCAATGTCCCCTAACCCGTTTTCCAGCTTTGGGTTCCAAAATACACCGTATACCCCGGTGCCGGTTTTCAGCTTGTACCACCACGCGTCGGAATAGGTCTGCTCAAAATCATTGTGCTCTAATACCACCGGCAGAATTTTACTTAGCATGTCCGCGTCCGGCTTGTCCGATTCCTCTCTGGGCAGTACGTTCGGCTCCGGAAAATTATCCATGGCGTCGGCGTGCTTATTGGCAATCGAGTTAAACAGCCACGCAGAGGTGGGCTGAGGGTCGTTTGGGTTTTGGGGCTTTCCCTTATTGCGGATCTGCTCCCAGTGACGCATCTTAAACCACTGCTCATTATCAATGATTCTGGTCTCCAGGTTGCGTTTTCCCTGTTTGTATTTTTCTAAAATCTGCGCGGCTTCGCGCACCTGTTCTTTGCCGATCACGCCCTCCTTACCGGTAGGCACACTCTGCATATCTAAAGCAGCCTTTTGCGCCAGCAGCTCGTCGGGCATGTTCCGCCCCTGCGCCATCAGGCTCACCAGTTCCGGCTGGGGCGCCGCTTCTGCCCCCATGCCTTGAACAAGGGCCTGCTGGGGCTCCTGCCCCATTTGTAAGGGCTGGGCTGCCTGCTCCTCCTGCAAGGGCGCGGCCTCTGGGGTTTCATAAGCCGCAGCAGCTTCCGCTGTCTGTTCAGGCAACTGTTTTGGCTGCCGCTTTGTTGTAGATTTTGCCATCTGTGCTCCTCCTGTCATAACCGGTAAAATGTATATGGGTCCCGCCGGCCCGTTTGGTGCAGCTCCAACGGGTCAAAAAGCTCCTGTACGGGCGGCTCGTTCTGCCGCGGGGAAATTGGGTGTTCCATAAAAACATACCGGCACTCGTCGTAAATGTGATCCTCCTGCGAGGAATCGACGTCCTCCACATGCCGTTGATCATAAACAAGCACCGGGATCGTGCGGATAAAGTGCTTGCAGGTGGAAAAGGTGTAAAACATGGGGATTCCCTCCTTGTCAAAGGCCAGCCGGTAATGGTATTGCATCTTCCCGGCAATGCGGGTGTTGTCCCCCGGCTCCCAGTATACGCCCTGCCGTTCCATCATTCTCGCCACCGATTCCCCCCGGCTCTCGTCAAAAATGGACGGGTCCGCAATCCCAATGATCTTTCTCCCCCGAAGCATAGGGTCGTCCTGCTCCGCCTGTTTGATTTCCCCAGCAATTTTAGCCGGCTCATACCGCACCCCTACATTAGGGGTTCCCGTACAGCCGTAAAATTCCTTGATCCGGTAAATTCTTCCCTCGTGGTCTACCGCGTACCAGCCCACCGAAAAGGGCTTTGCATACCCAAAGTCAAACCCCCGGTAAATCTTCCAATCCTTTGGGATGGAAAACGGGCGGATCACATGGGTAAACCGCTGGTCGTCATAATGCGCCGGGTCGTTTTTCCATTCGGTAAACACCTGCCCGTCAAAGCTGTCCCAGCTTCCGTAAAGCAGGGCGTTTTTTTCCGCCTCCGGCATCATGGCAAGGTTTGCCAGATAGTTCGGGTCGTTTTCCAGCAGCTTTTTATTGTCAAACACTGTGGCGGGCACAAATACCCGGCTCCGCTTCATCAACGCCCGGCTGCCGTCTGGGCGCGCTACCTCTACCTCCGTTTGGATCGTGGTCATAGGCGGCGCCGGGGTAATAAACCGTTCCTTTACCCAGCCGTGCCCTATCCCGCCGGGGTTGGTGGTCGCCCGGATATACACCCGCGTTCCCGGGCCGTTCGGGCGGTTTCTGGAATATAGGTACATGTATTCTTCTAAGGTAAAATGAGTCAATTCGTCAAAGCCAATAAAATCATATGCTTTTCCCTGGTAGTTGATTTTGTCCTGGGTATGGTTTAAGCTGCCAAATATGATCTTCGCCCCGGAAGGAAAGGTCCATGTGTGGGCAGTGCTGTTGTATTTCGCCCCCGGATATGCCTTGGGATAAAGGGATAAGCTTTTGTCGATCAATTCCGATAGCTGCGGAAAGGTTTTCCGCAAAATCAACCCCTTATAATGCGGAATTTCCACCTGCCGCAGAGCCTCCGCAATCAGCGCATCCGATTTTCCGCCGCCGGCCGCGCCGCCGTATAAACACTCGTATTCCGGACGCTCCATAAAACGCGCCTGCTGTGGCTGCGGCGACCATATCACCTGTTTCACATCGATTCCCCTTCCTGTTCAGAAAGCACCTGGGAAAGGATCACCACACCGCCGGCCTGAGGCTTGTCAGCCTTTTCATCAGCCGTTTGTATCTCTTTTAAATCCTTTAATGACTGCACGATCTGGCGGGCACGATAGGTATCAATTTTTTCCTCGTTTGAAAGCTCACCCACCGCCTTTTGCAAGCAGACAAGCACCTCGTCCCCAATCTGTAAAATCCGTTTTAAGCGCCCGGCCTGGCCCTCGGCTAAAATATCTGATGTTTCTTGTACTATTTTTGTAGTGGTTTTGTCCTGAAAATCCCTTCTCAGCTTGGTCCATTCCTCGTCCTTTGCCCGCATTGCCAAAGCCTTTAGGGAAACCGCGTGCTTCTTGGCCAGCTTCCGGTAGCTGGAAACGGTGGTGATATATTCTGTTTTGATTTTTGCCCAATCTGCCAAATGATCACCTCTCCCTATATCTTACAGGGTCGGGGGTTCAAAATCGCCCTTTTCAGTCTTTTTTATCCTTATCTTCCAGGTATTGCGCAGTAATCACCCGCTTGTCCGGGTCATAGCGCATCCGCACCCTGTCCGCGGCCGCGCTTTTTAGCTCGTCATAAGGGATCTGGGTTTTTCCTGCCTTACAGATAAAATAGGCAGTGAATTGTAAGTTTGCCGCTAAGCGGGCCTGTTCTTTTACAAGCTGCTGCTGTTTTATCTCCAGCAAGTGTTCCGCTGCTTTTAGCTTCTTGCTCAGTTCCTTGATGCGCAAGGCCGCGGCAGAGCATTTTTCTTCCATCGTTTTCATTTCTTTTCCTCCTGTTCATATTGCTTGGCCAGCGCCTTGGCGTAAGGGCAGGTTTTATAATGAAACGTCAGGCAATATCGGTGCCGCCATTCATTCATCGCCTGTTTTTGACGAAATCCTATTGCGGTGCTCGCCTCCGGGCAAAGCCCCTCGCAGACGATTCGGTAAGAATTTTTTGTATCATATAATGCAATAAAAAATGGGCAGATGATCTCAGCCCCATAATTTGGCACTTTTATCCCTCCCCCGCGCTCAAAATCATTTCTGCCAGCCCCTCGATCAAAACGCCCAGAACGATGACCCCGATCCCGATAAAGCCAATGGGAACGGCAATCAGCTTACGAATCATGCGATCCATTCCCTCATTTCCTCTTTTTCCTCCTCCCGGCTTTGCTCCGGTCTTTCCCGCTCGCCGTACCAATCACACGGTTGATAAACTTCCTAGGATTGTCCGTTTTGTTTTTCAAGTTCTTCGATCTCCCTTTCCCAGCCTTCGATCATCGCTTCGTATCGCATGGCTTCCTGTTCTCTCCAAGCGATCCGTTGGTCTTTCATCGCCAGCGCCTTTTGAATCAACACCCGGCACAGCATGATCTGCCCCTTACGGATTTTTATCCGTTCTTCCCCCGTCATGCCGTGATCTCCTCTTCCAAGCGTTCCAGCTCCTTTTCTTCACGGGCTTGCAGCTCGCACAAGAAAGCCATATTGCAGGCCGCGTGCTTTAAATGGCTGATCCCGCTTTCCCGGTCGCTGGAATATGGGCTTGTAAGCCACACAAACAGGTGCCGGAACAACGCGTTGACATACCGCGCCTTTTCCACCCGTTTCCAGTTTTCCGGGTCCTTGTATTTTTTCACCCCGTATTCCCGTACCTCGGCAATGTCAAAGATGATCTGCGGCGGCACTAGGGTGATCCTCCATTTCCCCGCGTCTGACTTTATTTCCTGATCCGCTTCTTTCGCCCGGAACGTCAGTGTTTCGTACATGGCTATTCCCCTTTCAGGCTTTCCAGCTCCGCCTTGACCTGTTCCAATTCCCTTTCAAGCTCCTGCGCCTGCTTTTGCCAGCGCTGCGCGCTGTTCGCATTGCTGTTGGCCTGATTTTCATATGCTATCATCTGTTCTAATTCTTGATTTGTCATCGTTCATTCCCCCTTGCGTGTTTTCGGTCTATTTTAGAAAAATCGCTGTTGATCTTAGCGCCCTTTACACCGGAGTATTTCCCCGCCTTTTGGTCCGCTACAATCTTTTTGTACCACCCCATCGGGTCGTACCCTGTCCGTTTCCGGCGCAGGCTTCGCTCCATCTCCCCGCGGCAGTCCTTGCAGTAAAAGCTGTTCCCGTGGCCGTAGTAGCTTCTCCCGCACGCTTTACATCTCTTTCTTTGCATCCTGTTCCTCCAATAACTTTACTGCCCGCTGCGCAAACACCTTGTCCTGGCAAAGCGAAGCAATGCAGTCCGCCATCAGCCGCATCGCTTCTGCCGGCTCCGCGTGCCGTTCCAGCGCGCCTAATATCTCCGGGCGGTATCTTCCCGCCAGGCGTAAAAACTCCTGATACTGCGCCAGCGCGGCCGCGTAGCGGTCATGCAGCCAGCACATGTGATAAAATTCCTTTTTTAGTTGTACCCGTTCCTTCACTGCCTGCTCTTTTGTAATCCGTTTGCCGGCAAGGCTGGTGTAAAGCCCGCGCAGCGCCAAAAAGCACACTGTTTCTTCATACCTTCCAGACATGGGAAGAGGAGCCTTTTTTATCACCAGCTTTTCCAGTTCCTCAAAGTTCATCTGTCAGGTCCTCCCACTCTTCCGCTTCAAACAGCTTCATTTCGTCCAGATTGAGCAGTTCGCTGCGCTCGTTTATTTCCCAGCGATAAGTACGCTCCGGCGATTCCAGTGATGTCACCCGCTTTGACATATTACTGTAAAATAGTTCTATTTCTTTCCCAGCTCTGGTAAGGCGCCCAGTCAGCCGGTTTTTTAAAACGGAAAGCTTGCTGTCGCACTGGTCCGGCATATCTTCAGACTTTTTTTCATTCCGGGAATAGGACAGCACCACGTCGACACGGTTGGTAATGTCAGACGAGCCGGAAACATCGTCGTTAGAAATTGCTTCTTTCGTTTTCCTTGGGTGGGCAACTAAGATCACCACCACGTCATATTTCACCGCAAGCTTTTTCAGCCGCTTCACAAACTGGGACTGCGCCTGATAAAAGTCCTCGCCAGGCATAGCGTCCATTGCGGTCATCAGATTATCAATGCAGACCATTTTGATCCCATACCGCTGAATGCTGCTTTCGATCGTCTTTGTCAAGCTCTCTGTTTCTTCCATGTCCGCGTCTAAAACCGTATTGTCAAAAATATATGCCCGGTCTCCATACCACCGGTTTATTTTTTCTATTGTGTCGTTGTCCAGAGAGAAGGATTCCTGTTCATACTTATTTTGGTGAATGATAATATGATCCGGCCCCGCGCTCTGGAGATCCATCCAATTTTTCACATGATAATCCGCTAACTCTCCGGAGTAAAGAAACACCGGATAATCTTTATCAATCGCTTCTACCGCCAACTGGGAAAGAAAGGTCGATTTTCCTTCCCCTCTTCTCCCAGTCAGTAAAATGACCTGTCCAAAATAAAGGCCGCCGATCAGCTTGTCCAATTCAACAATACCGGTTTCTATTTTCGGCAAGGCTGATAAATCCACGCTTTTCACATCACTGAGACGCTTCACGCACTTTACCGGCACCACCTGGGCGTTTTCTACCGCTGTCAGAATCGCTTGCCTGCCGTACTTTTGGTAAATGTCGTTTGCGTCCTTTTCGCCCAAATAGTCTTTCGGTTGAACCGCCTTTACTTTTATCGGAAGTTTTTTCTGCAATTCGTCCAGCAGGGTGATCCTCCCGTTTTCGTGATCTCCAAATACCACCACTTCCGAAAACTTCGTGATCCAGTCCCATATGTAGTTTAAAAAGGTGAATCCCTTGCACCCTGTTGGAACGCTCACCGCGTTCCTCACACCGCATTCGGCCAATGTCAGGCTGTCGATCTGCCCCTCGGTAATGACCAGCCTTTCAAACCCTTGGCAATGGTCCATTCCGAACAGGATCGGCTTGGTGTCCTTTTCGCAGAACTCTTTGCCGTGGTCTTTGATCCGCTGGGGGTCGGTGTTCCGGTATTTCACAAATTCCAGCACATGGTTTTCGTTGTAAAACGGGAACACCAAAACGCTTTTGTCCTTCTTCCGCGTCGTGATATGGTAAAGCCGCGTTGTCTCTTCGCTGATCCCTCTTGTTTTCAGCCATTCCACCGCGGGGTCGCGGACGGTGATCTCCTTTTGAGGCAGGCGTTTAAATTTCTTTTCCCGCCAGTTTTCCCCAAAGTCCAGCTGGTAGCCAAAGTCACGGGCCAGCTCTACAAAGTGCCCCGACCTTCCGCAGGAGGAACGGAAGCAGTGGAACGTCCCAGTCTGAAGATTCACGGAAAAGGTGTTTTTGTCCCGGCTTTGCCCCCCGTGGCAGTAGGGGCAGTACTGAAAAAACAGCTCGTCCCCTTTTTGGCGGGTGCGGCCGTCCAGGGTGTGGGCTAAATCCAATATGTCCGATTGCTTTAGTTCATAACTCATAAATGCCTCCAATCGCCCGGCCTTGGCGATGTTGTGCGGTTTTCAGCCTGCTGAAACGCCGGCTGTCCTTATTGCCGGCGGCGCAACTCGCCGTGAAAGCTTCGCTTTCTATGTTCCTTATTTGCGGAATTGCCCGGTTTTAGCGGAAGCCAAATTTCAGCCGCGCTGTCCGGCTGAAAAGGGCAAAACGCTGAGAAAGCCCCGCTTTCTATGTTATCGCCTTAACCGCTTGATCTTTTCCAGCCGTTCCTCTCTTGTCATCTCATAAGCCGCACCGTCCGGCGCATCAGCCGGCACGGGCGGCCCTTCTTTTTCATTCTTATTACTTTCTTTATCTTTCTTACTTTGTTGCCCCTCGCCTGCCCCTTGTTTGCCCTTTGCTTGCCCCTCGCCTGCCTGCTCGTTTGCCGCGTCTTGGTACTTATCGTAATTATTTACCGTAATTATGGTGTATTCAGAATTTGATACCTTTGCCACCTCGCCTGTCGAAATCAAGTGTTTGATTGCAGTCCTGACCGATTTTACTGACAGCTTTGTTTCTTTCGCAAGTATCGCATAGCTGGTAATTCGCGAGCCTCTTTTGACGGTCTTTCCCCGCCATTGCCTGTCATAATAATTCACCGTCAAAAGCAGGTGCATAAACAGCTTAAAGGTGTTTAAATCATCATACCATTCCCATTTCAGCAGGCTCCTGTGCAGTTTTACAAATCCGTTTTCTAGCATTTTCGGTTCCTCCTGCTGGCGGTCAGCCGTTTGTAGTTGTGCCAGTACCAGTAAAAAATCTCTAAAAGCTTTAACGCGGTCTGCCGGCTGTCCAAAATAAATACCGGGTGGAACTGGTAGCGGTTGCCGCACATCCAGGAATAAATGGTGGAATAGCAGATCTTCCCGATCTCCTTTTCTTTCCGGTGCAGGCGCGCCAGCTCCCATTCCGGCACCTCGACACCCCGCAGCGCCTCCATACTCTCGCACCCCTCCACCAGCAGCGTGAAGTCCGTCCCCATGCTGCTGGCCGCGTAAAACTCTTTTTCGATCCGCTGGCGGTCCTGCGTGATATTGGAATAAAACTCATCCGCCGAGCCTTTCCGTTCCACCACACAGGAAAGGGAAAAATCCTTCCCGTCTACCGAAAAGGAATAATCCCCGTAATCAAGCTTTGTGTCCTGATACTTCACATGCAGCTGATCGAAAGCCGACAGGATATGCTGGTTCTTTTGCTCTCTGGTATCAACTAACACGGTGACCCTTTTTAAAAAAGTCTTTTTGTCATACGCCATCTTTCGTTCTCCTTTGCGGGATTTCCTCTTGCGGGACGTTGCGCGGTTCCGGCTTTCACGGATTTGCGGCTTGCTTTTTGCCGCAAAAGCGCAAACTCCAGAGTTAAATCTTTGATTTTACTCTTAAAACGGCATATCGTCATCATCTGTCACGATCGGCTCGTAATCGCTCAATGGGTCGGAAACGGGCGGCTTTGCGCCCTCTAACAGCTTGTCCGGCGGCACTTCTACCCCTTTTCTGATGGTTTCAACATCACGGAAATATATGCATTTGGTAGAAAACCTCAATTCCCCCCGGTTGTTTTCATACTGCTCCCGGCCAAATACCCCGCCGATCAGCTTGTTTTTCAGATAATCGTTCCCGTTGTCAGCCCACAGCCTGTTTTCATCAAACCCGGGATTGGATCGCTTTACTGCCTCCAGAAAAGTTTTGTATCCCATATTGGTATTTCCATTGCTGTCCTCTTCCAGCTGGTAAACGGCGCACGGCCATTTTTCCTTGTTCCGGTCGCCGGATTGCCACATCTTGGCGTAATACCCTTTCTGCTCCCCTTCCGCGATGTCCAGCCAGATCACCGCCATCGGTTTCCCGTTCCGGGAGGTTGTTTCCGTCACCTTGCAGATCTTGCAGACATGCCCGCCTAACTGCAATGGTTCAAAGGTTCCAAATTCCTGCGTCGATTCATAATTTCTTGGCTTGTACATTCTGTGTTCCTCCTATATTTCCCAATATTCCCGTATTTTTTGGTCTACCATTTTCAGGTCGTTGTCAATTTCATTGCTTTCAAACAGCCCCATCGGGCTTTTGGCCGTGGTGTACCCGTCGCTTTGGGTCGCAAAATAATGGCGCTGCCCGTCTGTTTGGCACAACAGTACAATCGAAAACAGCCCCTCCACCGTCAGCTTTTCGTCCAGCATCTTTCCAACGGTTTTGGCTTTTGTCTTTCCCTCCGCCGTGGTTTCCACATGATGCAGAAAATACACCACCACGTCCTCCGGCAGGGATTTGATGATAAATTGGATCAAACGGTAAAAGTTTACCGCCATATCTGTAAACTTTTGAAAGCCGGTTTCTTTTGCTTTGTCAAATAATTCAAAGCAAAGCAAGTACTGGCTGTCATCAATCGCGAACGCCTTTTTTCGGCTTTGCTGCAACCCGGCCATGATGGTTTTGTAATCGCTTGTGGTTACCTTGGACAGCTTTTTCCGGAACGGAAGCGGCTTTCCCGCAATATTAAAGATGCTGATCTCGTCCGTTTCAAAATTCCGTAAGCTGCTGCTTTTCCCGGAACCCGATTCCCCAAGGATCAATACCGGTATTCCCATCCTTCCATCTCCTTCCTGAACGTAAGGTCTGCTTCCTTTCCCCTTTCGAACCGCCGCAGCAGGCTCCGGGTGCTGGGATCCTCCCGTTCTTCCCGCGTTTCTTCCATATTCAAATTAACTTTCATCGTCAAGTCTCCATTCTACCGGGCACATCGGCCCCCTTTGTTTGTCAATGTGATACAGCCAATACCCGTTCGCGAAGCAGAACCACGCTTGATGGATCGGCGTTTTCACGCACAGGTCGCAGTAAAAGCAAACAAATGCTTTCGCGGGAATACGATATTCATATCCGTTCCAGTACCCTACGTACATTGCCCCGCTGTGCTGTAGGTTCATGCCGAATACCCCAATTCGTAAAGCCTTTGGCTGATCGCCCGATATGTTTCAGCGCAGGTTTCAATTTTTTCCTCGTATTCGGACAGGATTTTTTCTTTCGTATCCATGTCCAAAAGGCGAAGCTCCTTCAAAAATGCCTCGCAATCTTTCTTTTCTTCCATAAGCTTATCCCTTTCAGCCGAAAGGCGGTCGCATTCTTCTGCCATTCTCACAAGCTTCGGGGCAGGCTCCGGCAAATCATCGCCGTGCCGGTTGTATCCGATCTCTTCCACTTGACTTTACGCCCCCTTTGGTGTATCCTGTATGTATACTACATTTTGTGTGCTTCGTCTTGGTTGTGTCAGAACCGGGCGAAGCTTTTTTCTGCCCTTTTTCAGCTTGTCCATCATCACACATGCCGGGATCCACCCGGCAAAGATCAAGCCGCTAACCAGGGCTGTCAGTACTTCCTGCATCTTTGCACGTCCTTTCTTTTTCTTCCCATTCTTTTTCCAGTTCTTCCCCATGCTCCGCGACAAAATTAAAATACATATCCGCCAAGTGCTGATAAATGCGCTTGGTTTTTTCATTGTAAGGAAGCGTATACCCCTCCATGGAATCCCTCACCGTACCGTCAGCCATGATATTGGTCACGTAAGCCACCTTGCCGGAGGAAAGAACTACCTTTCTTGCCATGATCATCACCTCCCTTCAGATTATGATAAGCCGGATTTGTCCTATGCTTCCTGTGAAGCATAATCGTTCAGTTCAAATCCCAGCGCCTTTGCGATCTCCCACGCCAGCAGGACCGTTGGGGTTTTTGTCCCCCGTTCGATCTGGCACAGCATGGGCTGGGTGATCTGTACTTGCTCCGCCAGTTCTTTCTGTGTCATGTTTTTTGCCAAACGCCTTTCCCGGATCACCTGCCCAACGTTCACCTCGTACCCCTCCTTTCCCCCTGTTTTTGATAAAATAAGAGAAAAAATAAATTCTTTCTCTCTTTTTTGACAAAATCCTACTGCCGCATATGATAATATGTAAAAAAATGACAGAAAGGGTTTTGACATAATGATGAGTCCTTTAGATCTTATCCTGTGTGTTGCAATCAACGCTTTGTGGATTCTCCCTGTGATTTTGGAGTTATTCATTTTTCCTTTTATGAATTATCGAAAAAGAAATCAAAAAGAAAAAGAGCTGCTTAAAATTGAAGGGCCAAGATTAAACTGCATAAATTGTGATTATTGTAAAAGGAAGCTTTATAAGCCGTTTTACAATTCTTACCATGGTGCGCAGTACGTTCCTTCATGGTGCCGAAAGTTTCAAATAAAGTTACCCTGGGACACTTCTTGCCGGTGCAAGGCGTATCTACCCGAACAGGCTGAACGACAAAATACATCGCAGCATATTACAAATAAAAGCAGCTTTGAAAAGTAGCGCTTATGACCGGGACTCTGCCGTTCTTGTAATTCCAATACAAGGGCGGCTGTTTTTTTGGTTCTGCTTCGCTTGTGCTTCTGAAACCTCTTTAATTCTTTCTTTTTACGTAAGTTTTGAAGCAAAAAAAATATTCATCGCACGCTCTTTGGATAGTTCAAGAACCTCCATACTTTTACACATAAATGGATAAGTAGGGTTTTCTCCGCTTAAAACTCTGGAAACTGTTTCGCGGCAAACCCCCATTTTCTGGGAAAAAGTCGTGATGTTATAATCTTTTCTTGCCATTTGAGCTTTTAATTCTGGAATATCAACATAATACATGCTTTCCTCACCTCCAACAACTTTCTTTTTACGTAAGTTATTATATCACGCCGCACCCACCCTGTCAATACTTTTTGCGAAAGTTTTTCCCCGTTTTCCTGAAAAAATCTTGCGTTTTGAGAAAAAAATAGCTATAATGTAGGTAAGAGAATTGAGGTGAAACACATGACAATAGGAGAGCGGATCAAACTCAAACGATTAGAAAACCAAATGACCCTATTAGAAGTCGCCGATCTCATTGGCGTAAAAGAGGCTACCGTACAACGGTATGAAAGTGGGGAAATTAAAAACTTAAAACAACGCACCATTGCTCGCCTTGCGGAAATTTTTCATACTACCCCGGCCTACCTGATGGGCTGGGAAGAAAAAAATACCCCCAACACTGAAACCAGCGTTGAAGGGATTGATTTAACACAGTCTGAAGAGGAAATTATTAAACTGCTCCGGCAAATGGATAAGGAGCAAATTATTCAAGCGATTCTTGCTTTGCAAAAGATTATTTCTGATCAGAATGGCGGGAAGGGGCAATAATACCTGTTTCTTTTGCATAGGCAAGCAATTCCATAAAATACGCAATCAGTTCCTCTTTTGTTTCATTTTTCAACTCACTAAAATTGTCCATTCTGATTCCCCTTATTATATGTCGAACATTTGTTCTGTTTGCTGTTGTGGTTTTATTATATCACTGTATCCCGAAAAACGCAATCGTCAGTTTGTAGTAAAAATAGGAAAATATTTCTACTTTTCGTAACTTGACATTTCTTTTCAACCTTATCTTAAAATGTTTTCAACAATTTCGGGTCGTTTTCTGCCATATTTTGTAAAATTTTAGGAGAAAATGAAAGAAAATAGTATATTTTTTGTAGTAATATATTATTATCATTATATTGATGATGCGCGTATCAATCTGTTAACGCGTTTTACTTCCAAGCAGAACAGGAGGAAATACCATGCCGGCAAGCAAAACTAAAAACGGACAGAAACCGATCTTTCTTTAAAACCAGTCGATTTCGACCACTTTTAGAATGAATCCAGATCTAACAAATTTGTTTTGTCCCAGCAGAAGAGGAAAGGAAGTGTTAATATGGCAATTATTTGCAGCATTTGCGGAAAAAAACAAAGTGGATTTGCCTCGGATTATCCTCTTTCATCAACACACCTACAAGAGCGTATCTGCACTGATTGTGAAAACAGAAAACAGAAATGTATCGTGTCCTCACGTTCTGATTTTGAAAAATATAAGGTTTGTAAAGAGGAATTTCTTTCTTTTGTATCCGAAAATGTGTCTTCATCAGTCAGAAGCGGAATCCATCAAATTGTTTCTGAATGCGATTCTCATTTTCAGGAACATGAAAATGCAGTTGAATTGAAAAACCAAATTTCTAACTATATGATGACCTCCGGCTTTAATTTCGAGGGCTGGCGTATTACCAAATACATCAAAGTGATTTCGGCTGAAACGGTTTTGGGAACTGGATTTGCCAGCGAATTTTCTGCCAGTGTCGCAAATCTTTTGGGAACTGAAACAGATAAATTCGCAAAGAAATTTGAACAGGCAAAAGATTCGTCTTTAAACAAGCTGATCTCAAAAGCAGTTGACTTAGGCGCCAACGCTTTGATCGGCGTGGATTTTGATTATCCGCTGATCTATAACAACATCATCGCAGTAATTGCCAGCGCCACCGCGGTTGTTGTGGAAAAGGCGGAAGAATAAAACGATGTCAATTTTTCCGTTTCATTACGGCATAAAATATTAGGAGGAATTATAATGGGATTTTTAGACAAAATCAGCGGAGCCGCTGGCAATCTTAATGAAATGTCGCCGGAGGCCTTGATGCAGGAATACGGTGCGTATTTAATGACTAATGAAAAGATCAATGTAGGCTTCAAGTTAGTGCGCGACGTTGTGCTGATCACTGACAAACGCATCATCGACTTTGACAAGCAGGGCGCCACAGGGCAAAAAATGCGTGTAGACTCGATCAATTTAAGCAGTGTAATCCATGTTTCCGCTGAAACATCCGGCTTCGGCCTTGATGACAGCGAAATCAATATCCACTATATTTCTTCTCCGTATTTTAAAGCGAACGGCGGGGTTTCTATCGCAGAAAAAAAACTTGAATTTCCCAAAAAATACAACATCCAGCAGCTATACCGATTTTTGCAGGAGCTTGCATACGCAAACCATGAAAGGATCAATCAATAGCCATCTTCGCCCGGTGATTTTTCACCGGGTTTTGCCTTGGGAAAGCGGAAGAGTAAAAATTTTCATTGACGAAACGCCAAAGGCGGCCTATAATGGAATTGCAGATAAAGCGATGCCGTATCCTTGTGAAACCGAATGAGCGTTTCAGCAAAATGTGCTGTCGCCGGACACAAGGGCCGCCTTTTTAGGGGGTTTTATAAGCTATTTTAGATGAGGGAGGCGAGCCGTCTGGAAAATATGGCCGTTGCCTGTTATGCGCGGGTATCTACCGAAAACCAGCTTGAAAACTACAGTATCGAGGAACAAACAGAACGGTTAAAATTATACTGTAAGTCAAAAGATTACGAAATATACGATATGTATATCGACGGCGGATACTCCGGCGGGAATATGGAGCGCCCCGCCCTGCAAAAATTATTGTCAGATGTTCAAAGCGGCAAGATCAATGCAGTACTGGTGTATAAATTAGACCGTTTAAGCCGCTCGCAGAAGGATACCTTGAATATCATCGAAGACCACTTTTTAAAAAACGGCGTGGACTTCATTTCCCTCAATGAGAATTTTGACACCTCTACCCCATTCGGAAAGGCGATGATCGGGATATTGTCGGTGTTCGCCCAACTGGAGAAAGATCAGATCACAGAACGCTTTACCATGGGACGGATCGGCCGCAGCAAAGCGGGGTATTACCACGGCGGTCCCACCGCGCCCACTGGATATGATTATAAGGACGGGAAGCTGATTGTAAACCCTGTCACCTCACAGCAGGTACAGGAGGTATACCGGGAATTTCTCAACGGGAAAAGCATCAATTCCATCCAGCGGCAAATGCACGAAAAATACGGCGGCTGGGGCTCTGCCACATTAGTTTTAAATGTTTTGAAAAATTCCGTGTACATAGGCATGGTAAAGTTTAAAGGCGTTGCTTATCCCGGACTTCATACTCCCATCATCAGCAGGGAACAGTTTGAGCGCGTCCAGCAGTATCTCAACTCCGAAGAACGGGAATCACGAAAAACGACCGCGCAAAAAACACCGTTTAAGGCAGGGTTTACTTTGTCCGGCTTGGTGTTTTGTAAGCGCTGCGGGGCTAAGTTTTCAGCAGAGCATGGAAATTACACCTGTTATTCCCGGTCTAAAAGCAGCCCAAAGCGGGTGATCGACCCAAACTGCAAAAACGATAAGTGGAAGATCTCCGATCTAGACGAACTTATTTTTGACGAAATAGAGCATATGAGTATTGATGATGATCGTTTGAATCAGGTAGTTTCCTCTGTCAAGCAGCCTTCTGCTGTTGACGAAGCCTCCTTTCAAGCTGAAATCGAAAAGATAGACCAGCAGATCAAGAGATTGCTTGATCTATATCAGATCGGTACTCTCCCCATCTCGGAAATATCGGAACGCGTTCACTCATTGCAGGTGGAAAAAGAAAAGCTGGAAAACCAGGCAAAAGAAAACCGCCGGCAAATGAGCGTCAAGGAACGAATCGAGCGGTTTAAACAGTTGGTATCACAGATTCAGTACATGCGGACCCAATCTGTAGAAAAGAAGCGGATCTATGTTGCTGAACTGATTGAGACTATATATATTGACGGAAAGGAGGTTTCTATTAACTGGCGCATCTGATTACAAATTTGTATATGCTATACAAATTATATATACATTTTTGTAATCACATTAGAATCCTTATACTCAACAACTATTACTTTATTACGCATAATATAACTATGGTAATAAATACTTGTTGAAATAAGGTAAAAAATGGAATATTCTGTAGAAGCAGAGGAGAATGGGAAATGATGAAGAAAAGAAAACCAAATCCAAATGAAATCGACCCAAAGATGAAGAATTTAGGGAAACTGATCCGCGGGTGTCGGCTTTATAAAGATATGACGATCGAGCAACTGGCCTATCAGTCTGACGTCAGTGTGTCTTATATGTGGCAGATCGAAACAGGAAGAAATAATATCAGCTACTGCACGCTTTGGCGGATCGCGGATTCTCTCGGTGTCCCAAGCGGACAGCTTTTATATGGTGCAGGGAATCCATTGACTTTCCAGGAATGCCCGTTTAAACACATGCTGGTTCCATGCCAGCAGTGCCAAAAGGAAGATTTTTTTGAGTGCTGTATCTCGACCGGCTCCAAGTATGCCAAGGACATGCTGATCTGCGTCAATACCCTTTTAGAAAACCAATAAAAAACGCCGCTGGGGTTATTCCTCAGCGGCATTACTTTTGCTATCTCTCTTTAATTTGAATCTGGATCCTATCAATGGCTTTCCCGTTCAGATTGCCCGCGTAACCGTCAGACCCATTGGCGGTGCTGGTATCTTCAATCCAGTGCAGATACCCGGAACGCCCCACTTCGGACACCCGGTAATATGCCTGCTGGTACGGGCGCACATCGTCCGGTGTGTAGAAGTAAACCTGAACGCCGTCGATCGGGTGGCCTTTCCCATTCCCGGCATAACCATTTTTAAAGTCGTTTTTGTTGTATCCAGTGATCCAGTTCAGCCAGCGGTTTTCTTTTGCCAAGTGTACCCGGTATTTGATCTTGCCCTTGTCCACTTTTACCATCAGGGCTGTGATCGGCTGGTTGTCATTCCCCGCGTAGTCCTCGAGGTTCTTTACCTCCGGCAGCCATCTTCCGTTTGCTTGTACGCAGTAGATCACGTTGATCTTGGTGCTTTTGGGGGCTGTAGAATACACTTCCTTCCCGTTTTCGTCAAATACGGTATATCCCTTGTTTTTGTCCGCCATGGCTTTCGCGTTGTCTAACTTTTCAAACGCCCCTAGCTGGGAAGAAGCTTCCTTCCACGACTTCCTCACCCGGTACAAGGGCTTGTCCGCGCCTAGGCGCTTGTTGACCTCCTCCGCGATGTACGGAAACTTCCCTTGCAGGTACGGCCCCGGGCAGGTGGTAGCAGCAAACATATTGTGCCGGGTCAGGTTCCCTTTGCTGTCCCCGGTGTAGGTCAGCCTATCAATCCCATTTCTCTGGCAGATGTCCACACATAAATCAATGAGTTTGGCTAAAGCCTTGTCCGATACATGCCAATCTGTATCCGCCCCGCCGTCGTTCGCCACCTCGATCGTAACAGCTTTATAATCATTTTCCCGGCTGGAAGAAGCCCAAGAACGGTCCTTTTCCTCTACATACATTCCTACCCTGCCATTTGAATCAATGCCGTAATTGGCGCTTGCTTCCCTTGTCTGGAACACGTTCCCGCAGCTTTCTACGGAAAGGTTTCCCGCCATATGATGAATTGTAATCTTTGTGATTTTCCCTGTCGGGTTATAGGTTGAATTTTTTCTCGGGTTTTTGTTGGGGGAAATTTTGGTGTATGATACTAATTTGCTGTTGCTCATCGCTTAACCCTCCTTTGGTTCCTCATAAGACAAAGCCTGCGTGCTGTCAGACACGCCTTTTGTGGTTGGGTCGGTTACTACCCCTAGGACAGACAACACCGCAAATAACGCGTTTACAACGGCTAACAGCTTGTTTCCCAGTTCCCCTAAATCCAGCGTGTACCCAAACACCGCCGCTATTACCTGAACCAGTAATAATACGGCCGGGATCAGCGACAGCCAAAACGTCTTATTTTTCAGCCTTACTCTCCAGTTAATGCTCATATGTATCTACTTCCTTTCTCTTGCGGACTGTTCCTTTTCCTCCAAATACGCTTTTGCATAGGTTGAAAGCCCTACCTCTTCGTTTTTCAAGTCCAGTTCTTTCACCTCTTCCCACATCGCGGTGCCGAACCCGTTTCCTCCCAACGCATGGTAGGCGTCATAGATCTCCCGAAAGGACCGGCGCTGATTGTAAGTCACAAATCCCTGAAGCTTGTACTCAGTATGCAACCGTTGGAGCATGTAAAACAAGATCAGCCTTGTCCCCTGTGAGTTCGCGTCCCGTTTTTTGTTTTCTATCTGTTTTTCCCGTTTCTGCTCCTTTAACAGCCACACCGCATATCCCATTACGGCGGTCAGCATGATCCCGAAAGCGGACAATATCAAATCTGTTGCCAATGCTATTCCTCGCTTTTCCACCCCTGCGGGTATTCTTTTGGGGAGAAGTTCGTATCCTGTACGCACTCATACAAAAATCCCTCATACCAGGCGTATTCCCCGGTATGGTACATATCATGCGCCCCCTGCACGGGCACGAACGGCCGGGCCGTTTTTTTCGTCTTCCCGTGCAATGGCCTCCAGAAAGTAAACCATGCTGGATTATCCGGCTTGATGTCCGGGTACACCGCATTATCATGCGCCTGGAAGCATTCCCAGGTCTGGTCGTACCAGTTGCGGATCTCCCCAACCTCATATTTCCCCGGCGCCCAGACTTCATACAAGCCCGAAACAGTCAGTTTTGTATTATCGTCTTTGATTTCCATGGTTGGTAACATCGCTTTCACCATGACAATCATAGATTCCTGTTCGCTAGGGATATATTCAGACTGGGAGGCCTCTCCCTGTTCCTTCTCAGCCAGATAAGCTGCATATTTTTCCTCATCTAATATGGCCTTCCCGCCCTCATATTTGTAATACCCGATTTTCTCCGGCTCCAGTTCTTCCAAAAAGCTGCCCGGTACCTCTATCCCGTCCGGGAATCCGCCTACCGTCGCATACCCGGTGATGTATCCGTCTGTTACTTGTATCTGCATTGTGGTCCCCCTTTTATACTACGCCGTAAATAGCGGCTACTGATAATTCAGTAGTATTTGTTCCGTCATTTCTTTGTGCAGTACACTCAATAAAATTAAAGGTGTTCGATGTATCACTGTCACTTTGAGCATTGAAATAATAATGGGTCATAGTTGGTGTTGCCGTGGAATAGCCGCCTATTCCCCTTAACCATGTATTATAGTTGCACGCTACAATAAGCGTACCAATAGAACTGCCGCTACTTCTGGCTTTTGTAGCCAATAGCAATATCCGATATCGGTTAGCGTTTGGAATTGTAATTTTTCCGCTAGACCAAGTTCCCTCCCATAATACTTTATTCATTCCCAAATGATTTCTTTGCGTTGCTTGGGTAGAAGAATCCGAGGATTCGATGAAAACGCTTTCCCATTCGCCCCATGTACCGCTGTCATTCCTATTTCTGATCCAAAGTTTACTTTCCGCAACCGCAATCTGGCTGATCCAGTTCCCGGACTGGTTATGTGTCACAATCAGTTTAAAGCCACCGTCGTTTCTTGGGGAATGAACCAGGGTTTCTGATGTGCCTTTTGTCGGGGAACGATAGGTTCCCGCCGCCGTATAGTTATTTAGGTCTGAACTTTTGGGAATCTCTTCCGAAACTCCTAGGTTACAGTGCTCCATACTGTTCGCGCTGGGCACTTCCTCCAAAGAAAGCTTGCCATTTCCAGCCAAAGTGGCTAAACCTGTCTTTTCCACCAGTTTCCCGTTCCCGTCTAAGGTGGCAAGACCGTTGGGTTTGCCTTTGGTTGCCTGAAACGCCCTTGCCTGCGCAATCCCGTTTTCCGCTTCAGATACGCCTGCTTCCAAGCTTTCCACCTGTGTTTGAAGCTGGGCAAGGTCAACGTCTTTTAACCGGTCGTACTGTTCTTTTGCATAATCGCCCTGTTCCTTTGCATACCCGCCTTGGGCTTTCGCGTAGTCGCCCTGCTCCTTTGCGTAGGCTGCCCCGGCTTGGGACTCTGCCTGTAACGCCTCAAATTCTGCGGCGCGTTCCTCCTCCGCGGCAGCTCTTGCGGCCTCCGCCCCAGCGCGGGAGCCCTCCGCCTCCTGCCGGGCTGTTTCCTCCTGCTGTCTTTGCTGTTCGCCTAACATCCGTTCTGCTTCGGCTTTTTTTCGCGCCTCCTCTTCGCTTTCCCATTGTTTCATCGAACCCAGCATTTCAACCAAAGCGGAAAATTCATCGCTCCCCTCAATGGCGTCTTCATCCATAATGGATTCTCGGACCTCTAATTTCAGCCCTGTCACCTTCAGTACCATATCGGAGTCCTCAGAAATCCACAGCTCGCATTCTACTAGGCCCCGGCGCTCCAGCGCCTTTGCGGTAATTGGGAAAGAAAGCTTCCCGTTTTTTGCGTCCTCCAAAACACAATTTGAAAAAATCCGGCTCCCGTTTGGGGTCAGCATATAAACGCGTACCTCTTTGCCGGTTAAATCCACGGCGTTTCCTTGTTCTTTTAACTGGACATGAACGGTGCGCGCCGCCGCTTCTCCACGTACAGAAAATAAATGTAGCGCATGATTGTCGTCCCACAATTCCATGCTTACTTCATAGCTCGTCAAATAAGCACCTCCCATATAAAAATGGGGGGATATACTTCCCGCACATCCCCCAATCTCTTGTTACTGGTATTTTTTGCTTTCCCGTTCATATTCCCGTTCTTTGGATTCAATAAACGCCGCGGTCGCTTCGTCCTGTTGAACCGAATGGTCCAGTACCTCTTTTACATATCGCGGCACCTGTACCTCTACCCCGCGTTTAATTTGAAACGTTCTTCCGTTTACCGCAACAAAAACATCGTCCTTGTAGTTTTTATTGTCCTTAAACAGTTTCACGGTTACCGGCTCCTGTAATTCCTTTTCCCGTTTTTGGATCTCTTTGGAAACTGTTTTGGCGGCTGGAGCCGTTTCACCCGCTTTACGGACAATTTCCTGCGCCTTTTTTTCTGCCTCAAGCAGCATGGCGTCAATCTGTTTTTGCACCTCTTCCATAGAAATGGGAGCCGGCGCCAGCTCTGTTTCTTTTGCCATTGATCTTCCTCCTAATAAACTGGGCAGGCAACGGGGCAGCCGCCGCCTGCCTCAAACATCTTAGTTTGCGCCGCTGTTAAAGCTGGAAGCAGTTTCAATGCGTACCATATAGTTTTCCACCAAACGTTCTGCGGTTTTGGTGGATTTCCAGCCTACAGAAGCACGCTGGTTCAACGGGTCGGCAGTCCCGGCCGAGCCAAGCTGCTTGACAATGTGTTCCAGCCCGCCGCCGGTCACTTCGGTAACGCCGTATGCGTTGGCGCCCAGCACCAGGGTGGAGTAAACGTCAACGCTGTCCGAACCGGCTTTTGCAAAAATTTTTGCCTCGGTCGTTTCCACAAACCGCACCTTGTCGATCTTTCCGATCTCCCCTTCAAATTTTTCTTCCGGGGTGGTGTATTTGTGCCAATCTTTCCATTCCGGATCTTCGGTCAAATCATAGGCCACATCCGGGTGGATAATCGCCACATAATAGCCGTCGATCGGCTTGGCAAGCTGGGTCTTCAAAAACCGCGCCGCACGCTTAATGCAGTCTACCGTCATTTTGTTGTCGGCGGTCAGGTTTGCACGCGCAGTGACAGATCCATCCGCGTACTGCACACTGGTGCCGCCGTTTAGCACCTCGCGGGTCACTGTATCCAGGGTGCGCCCCGCCTGGTCGCCTAACAATTCGGTGGCTTGTACCATGTTGTTGTCAATCGCTGTCAAAAGCAGCATGTCCGGCAGCTGAATCCAACCGCCGTACTGCGCGACAGTTGCGGTCACGGTGGAAACGTTCAGCGCCTGACCGTCCGGGGTCACCCCTTCTGTCAATGGAGTGGTTGCTTTGGGCAGCGGAGAATATTTCCGAAACTCAATGGTTTTCCCTCCATTTTTCGGGATCGGGTGTTTCTGGCCAAACTGGTCATGCACCAGGTTTGGGATCGCGTTGTCAATTAAAACATCGCTGTAAAAGGTTTTCATCTCTGCGGTCAGGTTGTTGCCTTCGCCAGAGCTTGTTGTGGTGTTTGCAGCTGTTGCAAATAACTGTAAATTTAATGGGATTTCCCAGATCATTTTTTTCAAAAAATTTCCTCCTTTTTCTGTTTCCGAGCGATTAAAACGAGATTTTTTCCCCGCGGTTTACCCGCCGGATAATCTCCCGCCGGTCGGCGGCGGTCAATTTGCTCACATCGTTTTTCACAATCGTCCCAGCCTGAGAGGAAATGCCGTTTTCGCATGGGCGCCTGCCGCGGGATTGAATGTTGTTGACAACCTGCCTGCTTACTTTTTGTGCGGTAACAGCCATTGCTCCGCCCAAAATCTCATCCATATGCGCCGCTTCAAAGGCTGCTTTCACATCCACCCCTGCGCGCAGAAGCTTGGTAAAATTCGGGTTCTCGCATTCTGTGGAAAAATCAAAATTCGGATAAATCTCCCGCACCTGTTCCGCCTGCGCCATCCACTGGGAATAGGTTTTTTCCGCGTTGCGCCTGGTTTGCAGTTCTTCCTGCGCCTGCCTTAACTGCGCGTTTTCCCGTTCAATCTGGCGGATATGCTTTAGCTGTTCCACGGTAACGCCCTGTTCCATCGCTTCGTCTTCAAAATAGCTGTCGTCCTCTTCAATCGCCTGAACAAGCGCGTCTATGTTCCCGTCAGACACCCCGTATTTTGTCCCTAACAGCTCTAAAACTGGCTGTAGCTGTTCTACGGTATGCTCCAAAGCCTTGTGGTCTTTAAAGCGCTTGTCAAAGGTTTGCTGAAACTTTTCCTGAAACAGGTCCTTGTATTCCCCCTGGATCAGCTTTTCAAATTCGGCTTTCCGTTCCTCCAAGGTGTTGGACGTTGTTTTTGTGGTAGTACCATCGGCGGCATGGTGTTGTGGCTCTTGCGCTGGCCCAGCTTCGGAAGCTGCCGGCTGTTTTCCGTATTGGACATTCGCAAGAGGGTTCGCCCGTTTTCCTTTCCGGGTGTAGGAAGTCTCCTCCCCGCCGCCCGGCTGCGCGCTTCCCGCTTCCCCTGTCGCCGGCGTGCCAGCCGGTGCTGCAGCGCCGTCAAACAGCGTTAAGCAAAGCGGGTACGCTGTGTTTGTGTGTTTCATAAGGTTCTCCTTTTCTTCATGGTCTTTCCCAAGAGTCAGGGTACACTTCCCTATCTTTAAAAGTATCATCTTCCCCCCAGAAAATCACCCTTTGAATCCACAAAAAAACAGACGACCCTTCTTCGGGCCGCCTGTCCGTTTTACAGGGGATTACCCCCGCTTTCTGTTTAAGATCACTTCCACTACCGATTCCCCGTTTTGATCGGCTTGTAACGCCTTGGCTTTCCAGCCATTGGTTGAATAAGCCGACACCTGCGTTTTTCCAAAAACCGTCGCGTATTCATAAACGTCCGCGATCAATTCCGCCTTTTCCTGGGCGGAAGCCTCCCGATAGGCTTGGGTCGCCATCATTTCCCACAGCAAGGAATATGCCTTTTGCCCCTTTGCCTTGGCAAACATGGTGTATTCCTGGGCGGTCAAATCTTTCCGTTGCCCGTCTACTTGAAAATATTTCGCAGCCTTGGAGGGGAATACTCCCGCGTCCCCGGTTTCTTCGTAAATGAACACCAATTCCTGTTCCACAGCCGAAGTTTCAACCGCATTGAGATAACCGGGACTTACAAAATTTTCAAACGCCCGAATTAAAATGTTTTCCTGGGTGTCCTCTCTCCCCCAAAGGTCGATATAAGGCTGGGAAAGCATGCTTGCCGCAGGAATCTTGTTTTGATTCTTTTGGAAGAAGTACTGAAGATCGGACGGAATATCCATATTTTTGTCTGTGTAGGTTGTCCGTCGTGTTCCGTCCACCGTTCTGGCGGCCTGTCCAAATAATGTGGGCACCGCTTGGCCAAAATAGCTGGCCAGCACATTTGCCGCAATGTCAGAAATCCCGTTATCCCCGTAGGATACAGAAGAAAGGGTATCGTTTAGTCCGCTTAACATCGAAAGGCTTAACACTGGCTCCGCGATCATCTGCAAATCCTCTGCAAAGCTGGAAACAGAATAGTCCTCCTGTTCTTCGGTCAGCGTTTCAAATACCCTTGCCCCCACAAACAACGGCAAAGAGGAGGGCGCCAGCCAATCAATGGTATAAGAAATATCCCCAATCTGCAAAGAATAGGGCTGGTAGCCCATGTTTCGGTCAAACTGTTCTTTCTTTTTGTCATCGTCCTCGCCGCCCCGCAGAATCCCAAGCGATTGTAACAGCGCGCCCAAAGCAAATAACACGGTTCCGCTTAGGCCGGAGGCAATGCTGTCAATGTATTCCGCCGCGGTGATCTTTCCTGTTTTCACCTTTTTGGCGCCCATGGTCAAGGAATAAAGAAGCCCCGCCGGGCTGTATTCCACCCCGCGTTTTAATATGTTGACCGGCGTTTTCTTAAATGGCAAAACCCCTTCCACCAAAAGGCCAAGCGCACTGTTTGTTTTTGATAGATGCTGCAACATACCGGCCACTTTAGAAGCGTCCCGGTAGGTCGCTTTCTGCGCCTCTTGGATCGCGTAGTTTCTGGCACGCTCCAAAATTTGCTGGGAAACAAATGCGTTGGGGTCAATCTGATTCGCGGTCATATATCCTGCCAGCGCGGAAACATAGTATCGCTTCAGGAAGATCCTGTCCTCCGCTTCCAATGCATTGAAATTGAATTTCCGCGCTTTTTCCAGTGTTTTAAACGGAAATATTTTCTGATAATCACGGATTACGTCAGACGGATTCATCTTCCCTCCGCCGGCAATAATATCCGCCATTATTTCATAATCCTTTTTGGCAAAGTCAAGGCTCTCTTTTGTCGCCCTGAAAGCTTTGGTGCGCTCTATCTCTCCGCCCGCTTTCCGGTAGACGTGCTCCAAGCCGGTAGCAATCAGGTTTTTCATCTTAACCGCCGGCAGGAACACGGCGTTCCCAGTAAGGTTGCGCACATGGGTGCGCGGATTTCCAAGCATTGATAAATACCGCCATGCGTTCCATTTATCTGCAAAGGTAACAGGAAGCCGGCTTGCCAACTGCCGGTAAATATCCTCCGCCGCCCGGTCAATTTCCTCCCGCGTTTTGCTTTGCAGCAGCGTTTCTTTCATTTCCTGCGGAATCTCCAGGTAAGGAGCTTTCCCCTTTTCTCTGCGGCTTTTCAGATCTTGGTTCATTCGGTCGACCGTACGCTCAATATAAACAAGCTGTCCCTCGCCCGACATCTTGTTTAACAGCCGCATTGCCTGCACGGTTTGCCCGGCGCGGGTGCCCTCTTCGGCAATCTCCGCCGCCAGCTCCATGGCAAGCTTGTAATTCCCCTCTTTCGCCGCCTGCACGTACAGCTTCTCCGCAAGCACAATATCGTCCTTGGAGGCCGCTTTTTGGTTTTTAAGCGCGCCTTTCCACTGTTTCAGCGCGCCGTCAAACCCCTTTTTGGAAAGGGTCAGCTCTGCTTCCCTTTGCGCTGTTTTGTCGCTGATCGGGTTGTAATCAAACGCCCCGTTTAGGATTTCCCGTTCAAATTCCGAGATCATTCCGTCCGGCGTTGCGCCCGCTTCTATAGCGGTTCTGGCGAACTGCCGCACTCTGGCGTTTTCCCCGGTCTGCGCCGGCACAGCCACATCGCGAACCGGGCTTTCGCCTTTTGGGATCGTGCCGTACTGTTTGGCAGCTTCCACATAAGACGGGGCCTCGGATATAACCTGCTTCATCGGAACACTCGAATCCGACTTTTTAACCGGCACAGAAACGCTTGTTACAGGAGAAACCGACATCGCGGCTGTTTTTGCATGGGTGATATTTTGGTTATATTTCTTTAACCGTTCCACCTGTCTTTCCAGCTTTTTGATCGTTTCCCGGTCTGCCGCGGCGGTTTTCTTTAACTGCTCCTGAATTTTCCGGATGTTCAGGATATTTTGGCGGTTTACCTCTTTGAGCTTTTCCTCGTATTTCGCTTTGTACTCTGCTTTGATCTCCCGGATCTTTTTCTGGTATTCCAGCTTTAATTTCTTCCTTTTTTGCAGCTCCCGGTCCGCGTAAGTAGGCTTTGCCTGCGGAATATCAACATAGGATTCCAACAGCTCGTTTGCCAATACCCCGGCGGCTTCATCTAGGTTCATTCCATAAGGGTTGACATATACCGGCCTGATGGTATCCAGCACTTCGGCAATCCGTATCAGCTGGTCGGCAGGGTGGGCGATCTCTTCCCCGGCAAAAAACTCTGGGTACAGCGTTTGCAGTTCTTGGTAAAATACGTCTACCGGGATCCCCTGGTTGGTCAAATTGAGCCGTCCAAAGTTGTCCCGTCTAAATTGGTGATACCCGCCGGCCCGGTCAAGATCCGCCTTATCCGCGTCGGATAAGGTAAGCCTTGTCCCCCGTATCCGGTCGCGCAGCTCCTTGTACTCTTGGTACATGGCGTCGTCCAGCTTTCGGGAATGCTCCAAAACCGATTTTGACATCGCCGTTACAACGCTGTGCACCTCGTCTGTATTCGTGTCCGGGTTGTTTTTTAGGTATCCGTAAAGGCTTGTCAGGTTTTCGGACAAATCCTGTACAGAATAGGTGCTGTCATATTGCTTTAAAATGCGCTGTGCAGTGCGGTCAATGGAAGCTTTGTCCCATTTTATGCCTTTTGTCACCTGAAACTGTTCTTCCAGCAGCGAAATCATTTCTTTCTGCTTTTTGTTTTCTTTGATTAGGTTGTCGTAATCAAGCTTGGATACGTTTTTCAGGGAGAATGTTACTTGATCCTTATCTT
>OAWO01000197.1_pt1 | contig 34604 bp, 49 predicted proteins | sample 1495421 | NCBI WGS metagenome assembly OAWO01 (sample SAMEA2580162, study PRJEB22360) | human gut metagenome | biome: human gut; feature: human-associated habitat; material: faeces | place: Denmark | collected 2008/2010
GCTGTAAGAACAACATCTAATGCCTGTTTTCTATTTGTAAAAACGGTTTTATTTAAATCATTAAAATGTAATAAATAAGCATGTTTGTCTGTTTTATCACATCCTACAAAATAATTATTCTCTACTGTTCTTATAACGAGTTGGCATACATCAAATATGCCAACCGTAGGAATTGTCCTTGCATAGTAAACAGTATCTTTCAGTTTTACTGATTCTCCCACAAGATCACCTTTCCTTGTTTTAACGTTTCTTGCACGTCAATGACTCTTTGGTTTGTGCTGCCAGCCCAATGATATGTAACATCTCGTTTGTCTTCTTCATATCTTCCATCTACAAGTACATCACACTGTTTCACAATGTCTTGACGCATTTTTAAAAGCTGATCTCGTTCTGGATTAAAATCGTCTGTAACAACTGGATACATAATCTGTTCCCATGTGTATCCTGTATATAACCAGATTGTTTTTTCTGGATATGAAAGACGGATTTCATCTGAGTTTTTAATCAATATATTGTATTTAGAATTATCTTTATCACTATATGTTGTGTCTATTTTCTCCATTTTCGGATATTTCACACGCAATTCTGAAACTAAGTCTGAAACATCTTTAAGATTTTCATTTGCGAGTGGTTCTCCTCCGAGAATACTAATTCTCTTTATGTATGACGACTCCACTAATTGCATAAATTTTTTCTCAACATCTTTTGTCCACTCTTTTCCTCCATCAAAATCCCACGTATTCTTGTTAAAACAATTCTTACAATGAAAATGACATCCTTGAACGAAGAGAGATGCACCAATACCCTCTCCGTTGGAAATGTCAAGTTTTCTTATTGATGCATATCTCAATATTTATACCTCCACTTCATGGTCGTCTACATGAACATATCGTTCTTTAATTTCTTCTGTTCTTCCTTGATTCCAGAAGTTTGTGCCAATATATCCACATGTTCTTCTTGTTACATTCATTTTATCTTTGTTTCTGTTGCCGCAATTTGGACACTCCCAAATCAATTCACCATTTTCATCAATGATTTTAATCTCGCCATCATACCCACATTCCTGACAATAATCAGATTTTGTATTTAATTCTGCATACATAATATGTTCATAAATAAACTTCATAATCTCAATTACTGCTTCTGTATTTTTTGTCAGATCCGCACATTCTACATAACTAATTGCTCCGCCAGGACTTAGCTTCTGAAACTTACTTTCAAGTTCTAATTTCTTAAATGGATCAATTTCTTCGAATACAGGTACATGATATGAATTTGTAATGTAATCTCTATCTGTAATTCCGTCAACTACGCCAAATCGTTTCTTTAAACATTTAGCAAATTTATACGTCGTTGACTCAATCGGACTTCCATATAAACTGTAATCAATGTTTTCTCTTTCCTTCCATTCATTACACTTATCGTTAAGCTTACTCATAACTTCTAATCCAAATGCTGTTCCAACTCCATTGTCAGTATGAGAATTGCCAGTCATGTATTTTACACATTCGTATACCCCAGCATATCCAAGAGAAATTGTTGAATATCCATTATGTAAAAGTTCGTCAATCTTCTCTCCTTTTTTGAGTCTTGCAAATGCCCCATCTTGGTATAAAACAGGAGCCACATCCGATAAAGTACCTTCTAATCTTTCATGTCTAAGGCGTAATGCTTTATGACACAGTTCCGCTCTTTCATCAAAAATTGTCCAAAACGAATCAAAATCTCCACCAGAGGACAATGCGATATCTACAAGATTTAACGTAACAACACCCTGATTAAACCTTCCATAATACTGAGGATTACCTTTTTTATTGATATATGGAGTTAAGAAGCTCCTACAGCCCATACATCCATAAACATGTCCGTTGCCATTTTTATCAATCTTATTTTCAAGCATAACCTTTTCAGAAATATAATCAGGAACCATTCGTTTTGCTGTACACTCTGCTGCAAGTTTCGTCAAATAAAAATAACTTCCGTCTTTCTTGATATTACATGGTTCTAATACATACAATAATTTAGGGAATGCTTGTGTAACATACACACCTTCTTCATTTTTTAATCCTTTAATTCTTTGTTTTAAAAATTCTTCAATGAGCATTGCAAGCTCTTCTTTGTATTCTTCAGTCTCTCCAAGATACATAAAGACTGATAAAAACGGAGATTGCGGTGTCCGTTTCACCGTAGACTATATCTTTACCCTCGTTTAACGTTAGGAGCACAATGACAAATTTGCACTGAATACACTATATGCATCGTAAATGGCGCTTCCAAATATGGGTTTTCACCGTATTTGTATGGACTTCATAAACCATAACACATCGGTTCGTATGTCCTAGTCGTTTGACCTTCTAAAATGTTACCATCTTAGCTTGGCACTGGATTTTGTTGTATCTACCGTTCCCAGTTAGCACATTACCTAATCGTCATTTCCTACGATTCCTTAATCGTGTAATGCACACCTTATATTTATAAGTTCACCATTTTATCACTATAATATTTCTATTATAGGCAGCCAATCTTAACCGTTTGTTGTTGTCATAGAATTTACCTGATAATTAAATGTTTGTACTGAATCAGCAATTTCTTTTTTTATATCTTCTCTCGAAAATTCAAGACATTGCTGATAAGACAATCCTCTGCTTTTATATTTCTTCATATAGATATTAAAACTGTATCTTACAAATGGAGCTAAATGTGTTAATGTAATTGTCGCGCCCCCATACTGACTTGACGTTACTGCTGTTATGATTTGTGTAGCAATAGTAGTCGCGGTAATCAGCCTATGTGGTTTGTCAATCGTTACCTTATTAATACAGGTTCCGTTCTGTAGCATATCTTCAAGATTGATCAGGCAGCAGTTTGAAATTGCGTTCTGTGCATAATAATCTGCGTCATGAAAATGAATCATTCCTTCATCGTGTGCTTGTACAATTTCCGGAGGAAGCAAGAATCTTCTTGTAATATCAGTACTCAAAATACCAGCCATATAGTCTCTCTGGGTTGTAAGCAGTTTAGGATTTTTATTTGAGTTCTCATTATTCCAGTAATCACTTGATCCACTTAAAAGCTCTGAAATTTGTTCGTCTGTTGTGTTCATATTTTCTCTTTGAAATTCACGAACGCACCGATATCCTTCATAAGCCTTTGCCGTCAATCGCTGTTTCTTTGTAATAAGTTTGTCATAGACTAATTCTTCTATATAAGAAATGTCAATTTCATCTTTATCCTTACACTCCTCATAAATTTCGTTTGCGATAGATTCAGCAATTTTAGGTTTAATAATCCCAGATCCATTTTTCATTGCCTTTAAAATTGCATTAGAAATTTTGGCTTTTTCAAATTCTACTTCTGTACAGTCTCTTTTAATTACTTTCAATAAAAGTTCCTCCTTTAATCTTCAAAATTTTATTTACAATCTCATCAAGTGAGTCATTCTCATTGTTATAAACAATCTTATGAACCAAACCTTGAACACCTTTAAAGTCTTTATTATCTGAATCCAATCTTCTTTTTGCCTCTTTAGGATCATCTCCTCGTTTAATAAGTCTATTCTCAAGAGTTTTGTTGTTGGAATATAAGTAAATTGATGTATGATCCATATTAGGATATTCTCTTAAAAAATCTCGATATCCATCTGGAGTCAAAATAATCACAGTTTTTTCATCGGATTTTTCATAATCTTCTTTTGCAGAACCGTAATACCATGTTCCATGTGCGGAACGATATTCTTTATATTCCAAAAAGAATCCAGATTCTATTTTTTCTTTAAATTCATCTTCACCAATAAAATGATATGTTACATCTTGAATTTCCCTTTCCCGTTTAGGTCTTGTCGTATAGGTCACAATTTTTTTATACCCATGTTCTTTTACAAGTCTATTCAAAACTGTATCCTTCCCGCTTGCTGTCTTACCAAGTAATATGATCATAGACATTCCTCCTATATTTAAATTCCAAGCTCAAATTTGATCTGTGGTTTAATTGGTTCATAGTCAATCATTTCAAAATCATCAATCGTCATAGTGTAAAAATCTTTGGCATCATCCTTTAATATGAGTGTAGGAGTTTTATGTTCATATTCATGATAAAATTCATCCATGGTCATATTTATAAATCTCTGTTGCATTTTTTTCGCTTGCTCAATATGTCTATCATAAATTTGTTCATTCTGAACAAAATGAACAAATACGCCTGGAAGTAAATCACAATGTCTTGCAATCATCATAAGTAACGCAGCATACTGTACCTCGTTCACCCCACCTCCGCCACTTGCGGCTAACATATCTCCTGAACGTTGTATTAATGTCATATCGAGAAAATTCTTTCCTGCTAAATTTTTCCTAACACTCCACATAGTTAAAAATGCACATGGCAATAAACCATCAGTTTCTTTCAAATCTGTTTCCTGCCAAAGGTTCATAATTTTGTGTCTACCAAACGGATCTTCATTAATGCTTTTTATGAGGTTTTTTACTAAATCATATCTTTTTACAGTTGCACCATATCTTTGACCAATTGTATTTGGCATATCTTTTGATTGCCAGTCATTCCAATATTTAATGTTGTATTTATTGTTTAGTATTTCTAAGTCGTTACTTGCATTTTGATAAATCCAAAAGATTTCTTTAATAGCACTTTTCCAGGGGATGGGTCTAAGCGTATTAATAGGAAATTCCCCTCTTTCCAAATCATACCTACGTATATTCTGATTTACCGAAATTGTATATGCTGGTGTCCCATCTTTATATTTGGGTCTGGGATTTTCATCTTTATATCCATGCTTTAAAATATACTCAACATCATGCATAAAATAGTTAGTCGCCATATTGATCATTTTCTGTTTCTCCTTCAATTTTTCTTCTATATGCTTCATATGTATTTTGTAGCAATGCTACTCTCGTGAGCAAACCTACTCCACCCGGAACAGATGTCACATATGTATTCCCCCATCTACGAACATCATCATAATCAATGTCCCCACACAATTTCCCATTTTCATCTCTATTAATTCCTACATCTACAATTACTTGATTTGTGTAAAAATATGAACTTGAAAAATATTTAGGTTTCCCGATAGCTGAAATAATTAAATCCGCATTACCTGTGTAATCTTTTAAATCTTTAGTCATACTGTTACAACTTGTAACCGTAGCTCCTTTTTCGATAAGCATATTAACGAGTGGTTTTCCTACGATATTACTTCTCCCGATTACAATTGCTTTTTTGCCTTCATAATCATATTTGTTATTGTCTAACCAACCAATAACTCCTTTTGGAGTGCATGGATCAAACATACTATCTTTTCTAAATCCATCCACATCTTTTTCTGGTGAGATACAATTTTGTAAAACAAGTAAGTCGAATTTATCAGGAATAGGAAGTTGAAGAATAATCCCGTCATAATCAACATCTTCACTTAGTTCTAATAAAATCTTCGAGACACTATATGTATCATTTTCATTTTCTTCTAAATGAATGTGTTTACAAACCATTCCAACATCTTCACAATCTTTAAGCTTTCCTTTTATATAAGAAGAACTCGCCGCATCATCCCCAATCTGTACGACCGCCAAGACAGGTTGTCTGTATAACAATCTCTTCTTTATTTCAATTGCTTTTTTTAATTGCTCTTTGCATTCACTAGCATATTCTTTGCACGACTTCATATTAAACACCTCTTTTAATACAACCCATATGGTTTCCTTTAATTTTTAGAGCATGACAAAAATCATATGGATTATCAGAATGTAAATTATGTCTTTTAACATATTCAATCTGATACTCATTGTCATAATCATCTACTACTACTAAAAATTTTTCTCCACTTTCTTTTTCAATTTTCTGTAAAGCTGCAATAGCTTGTCTCGTAGTTGTAATCAACTAAAATTGCACCGCCTTTCCGCATACACAAATGCATTGTTTAATTTCATCAAGATTTTCTTCCATCCAATTCATAATATTTAAAATATTTTTAATCATATGTAAATTTAAAGCATACTGTAATTCCTCACATTGATCATCGACATCTAAAAATGGCGATTCAGACATACCGGAATATACTACAGAAAAAGCATTACTCTCCCACATTTCTCTTGAAATATTAACCCGGAAATCAACCGGATTAATATCTACTGTAAAATCACAATCGCTACTAACAATTTTTCTTAATTCATCAAGCATTTTCTTCATTTTTCTCTTCCTCCTCATAAGTGTCATTTTCTTTTTTATCTTCACACATCTTATTTAAAAGTAATTCTAAAATCTTATTGCTTACATTTATATCTTCTATAAGTAGTGAATTTTGATTCCGAATAGTTTCTACATATTCTTGATAAGTTTGGTTTCTTTTTGCTGTAGTAATGGAGTCCAAAATTACTCCTACAACATACAAAACAATAAGAATTAAACCACCAACAAATAGATACATTTGAAATTTATACATAGTTGTCAACTCCTCTTCTTAACATTTTTTGCATAAACGTATTTCTTGATAAATTAGCCTTTTTCTTAATAGCTCTATTCACAGTTGTTGTATCTCCAAAATGAAAACATCTTTCTTTCATTCTTGTTAAACCTACATAAATTAGATTCGAATTTAACATATATGTATGTGCTGCAGGAGTGATCAGCAATACGACTTTAATACTGCTTCCTTGAGATTTGTGAATGGTAATACAATAGCCTAATCCACACATTTGCATTGCGCTTCTATCATATTCTACTAACACATCATCAAATTCGATAATAACTTTATTTTGATCAATTTTTTTAATTTTCCCTGTCTCGCCATTCGCAATAAACGTTTCCTTCGGCATGTCATCTGGAATAAAAGCATCTTCATAGAAAATTCGAGCATGATAATTATTAGTATTTTGTATGATGATGTCGTCTTTGTAATAAGTAATATCTCCAACCTTCATAAAATCTTGACTGCCATAATTTCTATTCGCTATTTTTTGTAATTGGTTATTAATTACAATCTGTCCATAATCGCCTTTCTTATAGGAAGTAAGAACTTGAATATCATCTACATTATATTTCCCACTCGAAAGCAATTTTTGATATAGAGCAATTAGATTTTTGACAATTGTGCTTGAACCAACATTTATAAAAGCATAATCTTTGTTGTCTCCAAAATATGTACATTGTTGATTAATATTATTAAGATATTGTTTACATTGTCTTACGTCTGTAGCTACCTTCATTAAACCACCTTCGCCGTATCTAAATACTTTCGTAAGAGTAACAGTCGGAATCATTTTGGACTGCATAAAGTCATGAAGTAAATTCCCGCATGAAACAGACGGGAGCTGTGCGTTGTCTCCTATCATTAGAAGTTTTGTGCGCTTGAAATCAATCGCATCTATAATATGTTTAAATAATCGCAAATCAACCATAGAAAACTCATCCACAATTAATACATCACACATCATCTTTTCTGTTTCGTTATATCCCCATTTGTCGGGTGGCATATATCCAAGACCTCTATGAATTGTACTTGCTTGTTCACCAGTATTTTCAGACAAGACTTTTGCTGCTTTACCTGTTGGTGAAAATAACTCATATGACTTATTATTGTCTTTAAGCATTTGAATAACAGATTGTGTCGAAAATGTTTTACCAGTTCCTCCTGATCCATTTAGTATACAAATGTTATATTTGCAAATATAATCCAGTATTTTTATCTGCTCATTTGATAATTCGCATCCGTCATTTACAACTTTGTATTTTTCTACATCAAAACTCCATTTTATATTACATTTCAGTCCTGCAATAATTGCATTTGCAATACATTGTTCTGTATCATATGTAGACTTCAAAGCTACGTTCATCGTATCCCTGTCATAAATGATACTTTCATGTTTGATGCAATCCACAAACAAATCTGAACATGCAGGGGTTAATTTCATACATTGATTTCTCAAATCAACAATATTCATCATGGTATGTCCGTTATTTTCATTCTCTTCTAACAAATACAACACACACGATAAACATCTTTGTTTGCTAGTTTTTAAATTATATGAAAATTTAATAATAGGCTTCTTACCGTTTTTTGCATTTTCTACAGACTCTCTTTCCAATTCAAGTAAAATCGAATCCGCAGTTTTAAAACCGACTCTCGCCAATCCACATAGGCATTTATATGGATCTTCTCTCATTTTTTGTTTTATCATTTGAACGGATGAATACTTTTCATGCAATTTTTTCACCATAGAAAGTGTCAGCATTCCTTGAAACTCTGTAACAATTTCTGCCAGACAAAAATTTTCGACAATCTTATTTTTAATCACCTCAAACGTATACTCTTTAATTCCAGGTGTTTTGCTTAAATCAATATCATTTAATCTAGTATTAATTACCCTGTCTACAATATCTGGATAAGCATTGCATAATACATTTGCCTGATTTTCTGTGAGGATTTCTCTCAAAAAAACATAAGTCTCTTCTACACTGGTTGGTCTATCTCTTTTAATGTTTGTAACTTTGTAGCCATATCCATATTTAGACAATTGTTCAATAGCAGAAACTTCATAATTAGAACCTACACCGAGTTCATGCAACTCCCCTGTTAATGTCACATTTCCGTATTTTGTGAACTTTATATCTGGATATTTATTTTGGTCAACATCAACAGCGTAGATTTTGAAATCTCCACCGTCATATGTTTTCCTCACAACAGAACATTTAAAATTAACCTCTTTTTTATCCATAACTTTTCATCACCTAATCACCTCATACTCTGTAAGGATATCTTCTAATTCATCTGTTACCTCCCATTTACCTTCTGCATTCGGGCGTTTCTTAAATTCTTGTGAAAATTCATTTATTTTAACAACAGACCATTGACCAAATGGATTTTCTTTGAAGATCTTGCCTTGTTTAATTCTGGTTTTAACTTCTTTTCCTGTTCTAATCTGTCTTGCTGTAATATATGGTTTTGTTGTATCTTTGTAAGTTTTAAAATCTGTAACCATATAATAAAGTGGAGAAACATTTTCATTGGTATATACGATATACTCAAGATATTCTTTCTCAAATTTCATGGATTCAATAATACCCATTTTTTTATTCTCTACGTGACTACAAAGTTCTTCTATTAAACCTACATTATCTATATCCTTATATAATGAAGCCGTTTCTTTACCAGAGTATTTTTTCATCAAAAACTCTGTTAGCCCCAATGAATCAAGTTTCTTTTTACTGATTTGTTTACATTTTGAAAACTTTTCATAGATATCAATAACATTTAGTAGATATTTATTACCACCAAATTCACTAAAGAAATTTAGACCAGTAAGGATTGTAAGCTGCCTTGAATCCACTGATGTATTTTCTTTTATTTCTTTTAATAATTCTGGAAATGACGAATACTTCTTTTTGTTCGCAACCGTCATCAGTTCATCTGCAATTTTTGCATTGCAGTATTTTATTGACTCTATTCCTTTATAAATAGAGTTTGTATCTTTATCTATTGTATATTTCGCCAATGACTTTCCAAATTGAATAGGATTAATTGATATCCCATATTGTCTTGCCAATGCAATACCATTATTAGTATCTTCTTTGTTTTCTGCCCTATTTAGATAAGCAGCTATAAACTCCGTAATATAATAAGTTCTCAGCATAACACATTCGTATCCATTCATGGAATACGCAGTAGAATGATTATATCCAAATTGGTATTCTGATGAATCTTGTACAATTTGAACGAACTGTTTCGCCTCATTTTCTGCAATACTTCTCTCTTTAGATGAATGTTTGCAGTATCCTTCAAGGATTTTAGGCAACTGCTGTTTAAGTAATTCTTCATCCTTTTTTCCGATTGCACGACGAGTTGTATCGGCTGCGGATCCCGTGAAATCACATATGTTCGTAAGAAACTTGATTGTGTCTTCCTGAAATATCAAATATCCTCTATTGCTTTCCAAGAGTTTATCGATTTCTTCAGACGGATTTTTATTATATTCACCTGCAATTAATCTACTTCTATATGATTTACCGGATGGTCTTAATGCCGCATTAACCATAGACATATGGTTGATTGTTGTAGGTTTAAAATCTTTCAACAATGAAAATGCATAGTCTCCTTCGAATTGGAACACACCTTGTTGGGAAGTGATCATATTCTCCCAGACATTTTTATCATTCCAATTGACCAAATGTGCTTTAGGGTATTTTATTCCTGCATATTTACACGCATCTTTAATTATCCCTACTGTTTTTAATCCTAATATATCGAATTTTACATAATTTAGTGAATCCACGGCTTTCATTCCACATGTTGATACCGGCATATTTACGTCACCATCTTTATAAAATAGTCCAACATTATCAGCCAATGTTACTGGCGATCCAATAATTCCACTTGGATGCGTACCCTTCGCAACAATCGTTCCCTTCAATCCATCAAGATAATAAAATAAATCCTGATTGCTCTTTATAAGATTGTCATATGAATCTTTTAATTTTTCGCATTTTTTTCTTGCAGATTCATTTGAAATTCTCTTTATGTATATATCATGATTATCAAATGCAACAGATCCAGACTCAAGTACACCTTCTTCTACTAACTCTTCGCTATTTACTTCCTCTTGAATAATTTTAGAATATGAAGAAAAATACTCTTCAAATTTATCCTTAATTTCTTTTACCTTATCCAAGTCTGCATACCCTAGCCCGCCTGCTAATACATCTATACATCCTCTATCTTGTAATGTAGAAAACGCAGCAATATATGCAGTTTTTTCTGTTGTAAATCGTTTAATAATGTATTTGTATACTTTTTCTCTATCTTCCGGTGCAAAATCTATATCAATATCACCAAGGCTAATTCTGTCTTCGTTACAAAACCTAGAAAATACAGTATGCCATACCATAGGATCTACATCTGTTATTCCTGTAATATATGCAATCTGACTTCCGCACACACTTCCTCTACCGGTTCCACGTGGTATATCATTCCCTTCACACCAATCAGTCAATTCTGACATAAACATCATGAAGCTTTCCATACCAAGCTTACACATTACTTTAAACTCTTCAGCGATTTTTATTTGATAATCTTTTATTCTGTCGTCGTCTGTAGTATTTAAAGCATTTTTATACACATCTTCTGGGTATGGCTCATATTCATCTGGCAAACCAGACTTAGCATATTCTTCATATTTTTTTATAATTACACTTGGCAATTCCAAAGAATTTGTTGCCAATTTATCTTTGAATTTTGTATAAATTAGATTTTTCCATTTTTCTCGTACGTTATCACCGTAAAGTGTTGGATACTTAAATGTTTTATCCAATGTAAAATCTTCTACCATATCAGCAAATTTATTTGTATTTTCAATTGCTTCTAAATAAATATCTCTCGAAAATGCCCCTTGATTATCAAAAGCATTTACAAGCTCGTCATAAGATTTCCATGTTAGATCAAATTCATCCTCTTCTCCATAATAACTTTTTTTATATTTCTGCAAGATTTTACGACACTCTGCTTTGTAACTACTTGAAGAGTGTGTATCCGTTCCCGCTATCAAAGGAATCCCTGTTTTCATACTCACGAATTGCAATTTTTTGTTATAGTTAATTTGATGAGGTGAATTGTGATACTGTATTTCAAGAAAACATCTATGACGATTTTCTTTTAGCCATGACAATAATGTATTAAAAGCTTCTTTATCCTCATTTGATTCACTAGCCCACCTATTTAACGGAGACGCAAGACACGCTGTTGTAACAATTATGTTATTTGACGTATGCATTAATTCATCTAAAGAAATTCTTGGATTGTAATACATATGCCTGTCAGTATTATCCTTTTTAACCCCTTTAGAAGTAGAAATTGATACTAATTTATTTAGTTCCAATACCCCATCCCAGTTTTTAGCATAAAGACCTATATGTCCGCCTCTATCATCATCTTCTAAATGATGACAAAGATACAATTCTATTCCATGTATATATTTAATTCCGGCTTTATCGCATTCCTGTTTCTTTTTAATCCAATCATATATTCCGCCATGATTTGAAAATGCTATAGCCTTCATATTATTTTTCTTCGCTAGTTTTATGTATTCTTTGAAATTAGAACATGAATCTGCAAAACCATTAACATTACTTGTATCATCGTGTAAATGATAAACTACATAATTCTTCTCCACTTACTCACCCCAGTTCTATAAATCATTTAACCAAGACATATCGTCTTCATCCAATAATTCTCCTTGAACATTAGATATGACATCTTCACCAACACCTGCAAAAATATTATCCTGCTGCTCCTTCTTAGCATTTAGCTTGTCCAAATATTTTTTATATGGCAAATGCACATTCGGAGAGTAAGCGCATAATGTAGAGAAATAATAGCTTTGTTTTTCTACTTGGTCGTCTGAGTCCCAAAACTCTTTCTCAGCCTCCATTGAGTTTTTATCTTTCAAGTTCTTATATCTTTCTTCCTTTTTTTCAATCTCAGAAATTGTTTCAATAATATCTGTTGTCCATTTATTCAAAAGGTCATTTGTAATCGGAACTGTTACAATACAGTCGTTCACCTTATATTTTTCTTGTACATCTTCCGGTAAGCATTTGACATCATTTGTCTGCATTAGAAGGTCGAGATACTCCAACTGCTTATCTTCGTATCCACATTTTTTTAGCCACATTTTTACGCTAGTCTGCAATTTCACACCGATCTGATTTCTTTCAATTTCTCTCGTTGTCCATTTGCCATTTGCTTGCTGACAATCAATTGAAACGTATTTTAAGAAATCCCATGAAATACGAATTTTATCCATTGGAATCCCAATCTGATTCAATGCAATTGCATATACAATCAGCTGTCCACACTCATTTTCTGCTTTCTTGCCTTTATAAATTGAACTTGTCTTCCAATCAAGAATATGGAAATTGCCATCTTTATCTCTGTATACAGCATCTATATATCCCTGGAATACGTTATCGCCAATTTTTGCTGTCACAAATCTTTCAATTTCCATATGCTGCTCAAACATCTTGTGATGATTGAAGAAATGTTTGAGACAGTCATAATATTTTTGTTTTACACTTTTATCTTTATTTTCATCATTTCTATCAAATTTCAAATCTGCTACTTCAGCCGTTATCCAAGCATCTTCAAATTTTTCATCCATTTCTTCATATTTGATATGTCCTAGATATAAATCCTCCATAATCTCATGTGCCATTCCGCCAGTTACCACATAAATACAATCATCTCTATCTTCTGGCACATGTTTTAGATATTTGAGATAATACTCATATGGAGATGTGTGATATGTATTAAATTTAGACCAGCTCCATAATCGATCTGTTTTGTAATATGACATAATTTCATTGAGTTCTTCTTTTGTTTTTCTTCCTATAATAAACACCTACTTTCGTAATGCTTTTAAATATTCTTTATGTTCGTGTTCGTCGTACACCACTCTATATTTGATCATAAATTCATATATCTGATTCCGTGCATCTACTGGTGAGTCCTTTTCGCCTATAATCCCCCACCTGTCATATATATAACTTACTTTTCTAATGTGATAAAATTTCTCACAACAATGTCTTACATGGTTTATATCCACATCCTTATCAAAACAGATAATTATTTCCTTATTCAGACCAATTAAGATTCTTGCTTGTTCGTCCGATATCTCATGTCCAGAAACAGCCACACATGTCGAGTCACAAAGACTGTCTCTCTTTAATACAGACTTTTCACTTTCTACAACCACAACATAATCCGATTTTTCAATTGACTTTCTATTTTCATATAGTCCATACAAGTTAATCTGTTTTGGGTATCCTGGTGTAATATAATATTTTTTAATATCAAACAAATCATAGTTTTCAACTGTTGTTCGCATGTTATACCCCATTAGTTCGCCAGTAAGCCAGTATCGCAACGGGACGACATTTCTTTTATATTTATAACTGTATCCAAGTTTGAATTTTTTTACTGTCCACGGCATAATACCTTCTTTATACCAACCAATATGTACATAAGGAACAAATGTATCTAGTTCTTTTTCGTCACGAACCTCAAAATCTAATACATTTAATTTTCTTTCCCTTGTTTTGACTTTTTTAAATATCTGCAACGGATCTATTTTCTCTTGTTTTTTCTCTTCTTTTTTGAACGATAATTTTAATCCTAAAATTTTATGTAAACTTTTTATCGCTTCCCATGTAGTGAACTCTTTGTGTTTCGCGTATAAGTTATACTGAACCAAAGTAATAATGTCAGATTTATCATCAAAAAACTTTTCTCTTGTATAATCTGTAACATTTAAATATTCAGTATTCCGCACGATAACACAGGACTTGTTATCACCATCTATATTCCCACACGAATAATATTCTTTGTTTGGATGGTAAACAATGTGGTGACAGCCTATTTCTTGAAGCACAAACTCAATTTTATTTTCCTTATATATGTAAGTTTTCAATTCACTAATCGTCACAACTCTGTTTACCACCCTTCTTAAAAATCTACCGGAACATTTGTTATTCCGATTTCTTTGATAATATTTCTTGACATATCGTGTTCAATCACAACTTGGTATCTATTAGCAGAACCTTCTCGATTCTTAATAATAAATAGAATCTGATAGTGTTTGTCCTTATCTAGCCTGATAGGGATTTTTGTTTTCCCATTCTTTCCCTCAAGTTTGTATACCTTTAATTCTCTTTTCTCTCCTGTATATTCATCATCATATAAATCACGAATCATAATACATGTTGACGCGACATCGATGATATTCTTCGACATTCCAATATTGTCTTGGGTATAATATCTCTGTTTTACACTTCCTTTTGCTAACTGAAATGTAATAAGAATATGAAGGTTTTTTGCTTCTGGTTTGATAACATCGTTGATCTTAACCATATTTTGCTGCATTTCAAGCCATGCTCTATCACTTACGTTACCGGCATCAAGTTTAAATGTGTCCAACAGAAAGTATTTAACTCCCATACTTGAGTATTTTTTTATAGTTTTTATTGCATTCTCCGTCTTATATTGTTGAAACGGAAGAACTGTAATAATATGATTATCTGTCTGTTCCTTTAGCCATTCCGCCGCTTTATATAGTGTCTCTCTTGTTCTTTCCTCAAAATGACCATCTCTTACTACATGCTTCTGTAAATCATCTTTGATAATATTGTTTGCAACAAACACAAGCAGTTCCCTCTGCCACTTTTTGATACCATCCTCATTTACAATGATTACAATTCTTTCTTTCTCCTTTATTGCGGTTGGGATAACTGCATTTCTCGCAAATGTAGATTTACCAACATTACTCAAACCTCCAACCAAAGTAATGCTTCCCAAATATTGACCGCCTGTCTCTTTTGTAATAATGTCCATATTGTTATAAGGCAACCCTACCGCATACCCTTTATCCAGTTCCTCAATCAATTCATCTATTCCATCACAAATGTCATAACTTTTCACGTCATAATCTATATTGGAAAAAATATCGTTTAATTGTGCTTCCCACTCGTTATATATTTCTTCTGCACTCATATCGCAATAATCACTGAGTCTATCTTTTACACCGCAACGCATTTTTGCCAACTTAATCACGCTATTCCATTTACGTAACTCATCTATATAACCATATAGATTTTCTGTATTAACATATCCACCAGCAGTTTCTATTGTTTCATAACCGCCGTATTCGTCATACTTCTCGCGTAATTTTAGATGTTTTTCGAGATATAAACCAACTGTGATTTCATCTAATGTCTTTTTCTTTTCTAATTTGATGATATCATCTGCAATTGTCCAATATACTCTCCAAACATTGTTTCCAAACTCATCTAAATGTAAGTTCGTCTCATAAATCAAATCTGGATTCTTATATAAAATAGCTACAATATTTGCCTCATCCGCTTCTTTGTATTGATTCACCTGTTTAATTGTTTCAATCAGTTCCTTTTCGAATGGTGATAATTTCTTTGCGTTATTTTTATCTGCCATTATTTTATCAACTGCTCCCTACCATAAGTTTTTTAATTTATCGTTTTTTAATTCTTTTGTTTTTGTCCGGTAATGAGCTGCTTTATGCGTCAAAATTCCTATATCCATATTAGCTACTTTTTGATCATGTTTTTCTTTTCTTCTAACCATTTCATATACATCGTTAATATTGTCCTTGATAATAGCGCAAATATAATTTATTTTATGCTTTTCTGACTCAAATGTTTTCCCAGATAATGCAGCCAAAATTTTTGGTCTGCATATCTGAAATGTATATAAAATGATTTTGTATGGATACTCAGCCTGATCTTTTATATTTCTATTTTCAATAAATTTCCCAGTTCTGATTCCTTTTAATTTGGTGCAAATATAACTTGATAAATTTTGATTATCATCATAAAATAGAATTTGCTTTTTTACGTATTCATACAGCTCGTCCCATTCTTTTTTCTCAGCCTCCGTCATCTTTACTGGTTCAGGCTTCACTCTCATTACATCACCGCCCCATTAAGCAATAATTTTTAATGCCTGTTCTGCAATCGATAAGTTATCAATTAACGTCGGATTCGCATAGCCGTTTTCTTTTGAAAATTCAAGCAATGGTTTAATTACATCCATATTCCCCTTGTTATCCTTGATAAAATCTTTAATCTGGTCAATTACAGACTCGATCCTTTTCTCTTCTTTTTTTTCAGCCTCTCTTTTGGCAATCTCTTTCATCTCTTCCGCTTCTTTTTCAGCCTGTTCCTTTTCCGACTGTTCAAATGTTTTTCCAGATTTAGCCTGTTCAGATTTAATTGCATCTGTAATTGCCTGGATAAACTCATCTGTATCGAATGCAATTTCATCGATAATATCTGCAAAACGAGATCCACTATCTAATGCCATATTGTCATCTCTAAATTTAATTTTTCTATGCTGATCTACAATTTTATTTACAGTAATATCCTTTTTTGTTACAATATTTTTCTTTCCGGTTTTTTCTGTAACAATTGTTCTGTCATAATATCCAAGTCCAAGAAAGTGCATTTTCTTTTTCAGAAGATTAAAGTATACCTTTTCAACGTCTGATGTCAGTGTCTGATATGTCGTTCCTGTTGCAATATCAGTTACCTCTTTATTTTTTACATGACCGATAACAATTGTAGCTACACCAACTTTTCTCAAGCTTTTAATAATATCAAACATAAGTTCAAAAGCTTTTGCCTGACCTTTTTGGAAACCATTCCATGCCCCATCAATTGTATCTGCCTTTTTATCCATATGGTCTTTATTCCATAATCTGATTGCTTCCTGCTCTGCTAATTTGATCCAACCATCGTATGTATCCACCACGATTGCTTTTAAATCTGCATAATCTGTTGTTTTGTTCTCAATAATATCTTCTACGACATCTTCTACATCCGCCCATTCATCACAATCTTCATATACAATCCCCTCAATTGCATCTGCTCCTGCTTCTCCATTCATTTCAAGAAAGATATAACCGTCTTCTCCAGCCAATTTTTCGCATACTTCTTTAATAAGTGTTGTTTTACCAATTTTTGGTTCTCCTAATAAACAGATATTATATTTAAGTGGATCAATTTTTACTTCGTTTTTCTTTCCAAATTTTCTAGCCATATATTTTATCCTCCAAAAGATTATTAATGTATTTGTGTTTTTTTACTGTCTACGCAGCACAAGACTGCATAGACTAATTAATTATTTATTTTTCTTTTATCCGAGAGCATCAAGCCAAGACATATCATTAGGATTTTCTGCAATCTCTTTAGTTTCGTCTTCGACACAAACATCGCCAGCTTCATCTTCTGATTCATCTTCATACATAAAATCAAGAATTAGATCATCTTCGTCATATTTCTGTTCAAACTTCTGAAGAACTGGGGTTTTTGTCCCATCTTTTCCCTCAACATTTTTAATCTGTGGTCTTCTAATAACCATCCTTTTTTCTCTTCCTGTTCCGATTGTGCATTTCTGTAGTGCTTCTTCTAAAGTAAATACTCCAATTTCAATGAGTGTTTTGATATCATCCGGAATATCATCTTCCGTTGCTGTTACAACTGCACCACCTTCTACTAAATCTCCTTCAAAAGTAATCTCTGTAACGCCTCTTTTTACTTTGAAAAGTTTTTCAATTACTTTCTGTGAAATTTCTGGTTTGGTTAAATCAAGTTCATATTCAAATGCTTTATCATATGGAATATTACATCTAACTTCTTTACCTTTATATTCCTTTACATAGTCAAGGATCTTGGCATAAATAGGTAAAACTCCTGTTGATTTATCTGGTTTTCCAACACTGTCTCTCGTGAGCAACATCGTCTGTGTAAAATTCGCATGATACTTGCTTCTATCATCTACTTTAGAAAGTACAAGACTTGCGATTTCTTTTTTTACCTGCACATTACCTTCATATGAAGAATATTTAAGCTGTCCTTTTACATTAACAACCATTCCATCCTCAAGATTTTCGTTAATATATGCGATCATATCGTATGGTGTTAAGAATTTTTTATAAAATACCTTTCCATTCTTGTCCTTTTCAAGACCAACAGTCATGAAGCACAAATCACCTACGGATTCTAAGATTTTCTCATCAAACCTATCTTCCCAATCGATTGTGAATCTATTTTCAAAGTCATCCTTACCGTCTACATCTTTGCCATGCACATAAACAACATTGTCACGTTCTGCGCCGTATCCACCCATGAGTTCTGCATAAACCGTTCCACATACATCACCACAATCAACACCAAGATTTAATGAGTTATAAACCCAATCTGATTTTTCAGAATGTTCGTCCAATTTATATGTATAGTCAGCACTAATCTTTGCCTCACCGACTAACACAAATGAATTTGCCCATCCTTTTTTTTCTAAAATTGCCTTTTCTTTTCTTGCCATAAAATAAAATCTCCTTCTGTACATTAAATTTTTGTATATATGAACGACTGAATTTCAGCCGGAATATAGAGTTGCTCTATGTAAAATCTATATAAACCCTCGATTTTGGGTGCACTTAAGAAACTACTGAACTTGCTCAGTAAATTTTTCACTATAAATATTAAATTTCTACTTTGAAATTTTCTAAACTATAAAGATTTGATATGCTATTTGTTTTAGATTAATTAGAACAAGATGATCAAAAAATTTTACATTACTACAGAATAATCATTTGCAACTGATTCATATAATGTAGGAATCCAAAGCTCTGTCGCTTTATCTTTAGAATCTTTTAGATAACCTTCTTTGATATTGTTCTCTCCAAATAATTCTCTCGCTACCCTCCTTCTACTTTTTGAATTTAGATAATAGGCGTATTCTTTTTCTGTCCACTCTGGTCGTTTAATTTTTACACCAGAATATTTCATCAAATCACAAGCTTGTCCAAATGTAATTGGCTGATTACGTTGTTTAAACTCCCATGATTCAATATAAATATCAAGACAATTTGTATGAACCAATTCATCAGTATAAGTTTTCTCTACATATTTCATTTTCTCTACTACGTTTGGATTTGTAATTGTTTCAATTTCTCCTGTCGGCATATGAATCCATAATGTTAACGCAATACAATTTTCCTTCAATGCCTCGTAATCTCTGATTAATTCTTCTTTCTTCGTCATATGATTCTCCTCATTATTTATTTGCCTTTATAAATTGATAGCATGATTCTTTTACTTCATAACAAGTACCACCATTCATTACATTCCACCTACATTCAGAACACTCATTATATTTATTCTTTTTTAATTTATACCTGTTATCATATAGGAGTGCTAATGTGAATACCGCCACAAACCCTACGATGTGAGCTACGGCGTGAATAATATGAGAAATAATAAATTCCATTTAATGTAATTCCCTCCTATCAATCCGTTGTCCGCATTTCGGACAAAAATCATATTCATCGTAATCAATTTCATAATACTCATTACAGTTTGGACATATCCATGTATCATAAATCAAATTTCCTTCTTGATCGCATCCATCACCCTCAATATCAGGTTGCTTTGCTGTGTTACGTTCCTTTAACTGCAATACCTGCCCAGGAGATAACTCTGTATCTTCATATTCTGCAAGTCTTTCTAATGCATCATATATGTATGGACATTCTTTTACTGGAACATTACAATTCCAACAAATACTACACGTAGGACATTCACTATCTTTGTCTAAACAAGCACCTAATTCTGTTATATAGGTAAGTCTGTCCTCGCTATTTACTTCTTTCTCTTGTATACCGGCAATCTCTCTTGCTAATTTTGCTTGCCGTTTCCAATTATTCTTCACCTCACAACATAAGGAATATAACCCCCTATCGTCGTCTTCTTCGTATTTTTGTTCGCACATGTATTCCGCAAGATTGCTATCCCAGTTTAGTGGGCAATAGTAACAATTCCCATTTGCAAATTCACAGCAAAAGCATTCGTTCCTGATTGTAATATTATTCTTTTTACAATATTCTTCTTTTAAAATACCAATATACTGAAATTCTTTTTCTTCTTCAATTCTATCTGCAATCCAATTCCACATTTTTCTGTGCCATGAGATTGCTTCTTCTCTTGTTAATTCCACACTTCTTATTCTCCTACTTCTTTGAAAATATTAGTAATAAACTGTGTAACTATATGATTATGAAAATCTGATCCTGCGGCTTTTTGGTGTCCTCCACCGCCATATCTCTTAGCGACCTGACCAACGTCAATATTCTCTTTAATCGTCCTATAAGAGATTGAGTATGTACCAACATTTACCATCGCAACATAATCTAAATTCGGATTCCTAGTACACAACTCATTTCCTAGTTCACTAAAGTATTTTTCTGCAAAGACGACTCCATATTTATATTCTCCATCGCAGCTAATAATCATTTCTTTTTCTTTTGAATCAATGTATTTATCAATTTCTTTTTGGTTGAACTGTAATAATAATTCGTCTTCTTTGTCAAACCTTAAGAATGATTTTCTACTTTTGAATTTATCCAAACACCATTTTACGAATTCATCTCTTCCATACAAGTAGAGCAAGTCATTCATTTTCTTAGAAATAAGACCCATATTACCAACTTCTGTCCATCTCCAAGTATCATAATTGGTTACAAGCTTTACAAAGTCTTTTACATCTTCTTTTAGGTATTTGTGTGCAATCAAGTATTCATGAAATAGCTCTGTGCCGCATGTTTGCAGTCCTTTTTTGTTATTCATTGTTTCGACAACACACCAGTCATACTTATTAAGATCTAATGCTGTTTTGTGATGATCAAATAATTTGAAATTATTTTTATATTCTCTATCAATCTCAGAAGCCAAATCATCCTTAATACTGATGTCTGTAATAAAACATGTATCATATCCTTTGTCCATTTTAGAAATATATTCTCTTACAAGTACATCTACTTCATCATAATTACAATATGTAATATCTACATTTTTACCAAATGTCAATTGTGCCAGAATCGCACAACCAATTCCATCTAAATCCAGGTGTGTGAATAATTTAATCATTCTCTCCATTCCTCCTTGTTATATTTCATTGTTAGCCAAACTTGTAAAGCTACCTCTATTGTCCTTCCTTTATTCTCCCACTTTCCATTTAACATACGCCATCTTTCCCATGCCCAAATGGATGGAATAGAACCGTCATCTTTAACAATATTTGTATTATTACCAACACTATTAGCCCACTTGTCAAATGCTCTCCAAGCTGTTTTAAGAATTTTAGGACGTTCTCTCCCAGATGTTTTTATTCCAAAATATTCATATACAATTGCTGCAAGTTCTCTATCACTTAATCTTGTCAACTGTTCTTTTATATAATCTGCATTTGTCATGTTCCTACCTGCTAAATTCCAATTTCTGGAATCTCAATAAATTTCGATAGTAATCCTTCATGATAAAATACTTTATCGTTTTCAGTAATTTCTTCTTCATTAAACTTTCTCAGCACAAATGGTAATGTATAATTGTTTAAACATTTAAATTCATATTCTCTTTCAATAATATTTTTTACAATTTCCTTATAATATCCATTCGTTCCGGTAATTTTGCGTAAATAAAATAGTTCAATTCTAAATGGAATGTTGAAGTATCCTTTAATTTGCCATTCTATTATACAGTCTTCATATTTTCCCACATCAATAACAATTTCATCATTAGAGAAAAACGCAATATCACTAGCGGAATATCCTAATTCATCAATAAGAACTTCTAATACAAGTCCCATTAAATATTTTTCATAAGTCACTTGCCGTTTTGGGTTACAGTTTCCTAAAATAACTTGTCTAATATATTTACTATTTACAATATGCTTATTCTCCGTATATCTTCCAACAAATTCTTCCCATGTATCAGCATTGTCAAAAATACTTCTATTATAGAATTTTAATGCAGAAAAATTAGCTTTTCTCATATCAATACTGATAAATAGCTTTCCATTATTTGACGTTTTGAAAATATCTTTACCTGGGAGATCCTTGTATTTTACGGTGTATTTATTCATATCTTCTTCGTTGAATCTCTTGTATCCATCAGAAATTTTGATATCATTTATCGCTGCATTTTTTACTCGGTTATATTCTTCAAGATAATCTTGCTCACACTTATATTTATCTAATTCTCTTACAAAAATATTCCATTTATCCAATGCGTTATAATAACTATCGTATAATTGAAGTCTGTCCATAAAATATGGTTCTTTGTATAGTCGTAACGGGATGTTACAATCTTTACAGAAACGTTCTTTTAGTTTTTCAGAAACTTCCATTAAATATCTCCTTTCACAATTCGTTCATTTACATACATTTTAAACTCTTCGATTCTCTTGTAGTCCGGCACATTTGGCAACGAAGTATTTTCTTTAGCGTAATCGAATCGTTTTTCATATTCATTTAGTAAGTCATAAAATGAAGAGATTGGCTGTCTGTTATTATCTAAATATTCTCCGTTTCGTATGCTCATAAGTAAATCATGTTCGTTTTCTCGATAAGTAATGATTTCTTCTTTTTCAAGAATGTCAATACACATCATGTATAATCTGATCAAATGAGCCATATGCTTTCCAAGTTTGTCCTTGTTCATTGCTTTTTCGTTTCGCCTACCAATTTTGTTATAACTACTTACAATAGCCTTCATCTCATTCCACATACCAGTCCAATCTCTTAGCGGATAATGCTTTAAATCAATATCCATAAAAATTTCAGTGTCATAACCTTCCTGCACTGCTTTATCTGTATAAAGATTGAGTGATCCATCATTCATTGGGAAGTAACGGTTTTTAAAGTCATAGCTTGCATTATTGATTGATTTTAAAATGTACTCTTCGTTTTGTGCCTGTCCAACTAATCTAGCAGCTTTGTTCTCCATACGCCTTAATTGACTTGAAGTGTATCCTGCAAAAGAATTAATACAAATCTTGGATAAGAACATTTTTCTATTATTCAATAATTCTCTTCCAACATCAGACAAATATAAATAATGTTCAGGTTTACATCCTAAAATTTCAATAGTGTTAGGATTATTTGATTTTAACAATTGTAAAATTTTATTGAATGAATAAACTGTTGTATCTGTATCAATCTCTACAACCTGTTCAAAGTCTTTTCCAAGAAGAATTTCCTCTTTGCTATTTAGTGCAACTCCTCTTACGTCTAAATCACTGTCTTCTTTATCCATTCCATATGCGTGGCTGCCGCCAAGCGTAAGTAAAATAATATTGTTACCTAAGTGCTCATTCTCTTTTAAGAAATCATATTCTTGTTTCTCTATCGTTTCTTTAATTTGTTTCAAATTCATACTCTTTACCTATTATTATATTTCTCTACTAATTCTTTTTTATAAATATCACAACAACTACAATTACATGGCATAGGTATATATTCCCATTCTTTAGATTGCAACATTATATTATTTATATAAACAGGCTTATGTTTTTGATTTTCATTATAAATAAATGAACCCGTTTTATAATCTGCCTCAGCAAAAGTTCCACATGCTCTTGAATATCTAATAGCTCCTTTTTACGACCGTCAATCATTCGAATATATCCACCATTTTTGTAAGCTTTATTTAATAATTTTCCTATTTTCATATTATCCCTTCTCTTTTATAATGAAACTAAATTTTCAATTTGTTCACTTCATCTAACGTAATTTCTGCCTTATCACCTGATTGCAAATCAATAATAAAATTACAATATACAGGATCCTCATCTGTAGTTTCTTCTCGACTCATGACAATAATAACATCTTTCTTTTTCGTCCTATTAACATCATATATTTTTTGTGTATACGGTACTGAAATTTTAAATTCTCTGTTATCCAAATAAACATAATATAATGTCTCAAGGTCTGTACGGTGTCGTTCTGCATATGTTATTTCTCCATTGCTAAAATCTAATCCCGATGGTTTTGCCATATTACTTATACTCCTGGTTTATAAATACAATTCATATTTTTCTAACTTATCTTTCAAAAATTCCTCATATTCTTCAGAGGACAATCTTTTCTTTAATTCGTTGAACGAAAAGATTCCTTTATCTCTTTTATACGAATAACGGATATACACACTTTTAATATCCTTAACTTTCATTTTTAAAATTTTATCTTGTTTTTGAAAATAGAATAGTTCTCTTCTAAATAAAAATTTTTTGACATCAGAATATGGTATCTCGTTTCTTTTAATCATTTGTCTAACATCGTTCTTGTCGATATTTTCTATAATCTCAAATCTTTCTCCTTTGTTATCCATGTACCTCAGACTTCCACCACAAATATATATAGAAGTATCCTCATTAATAACTAAATACTTTTTTTCTATATACATCGATTTCACATTAATCACCTTCCTATTCGTTTTACCAATTCAATTTTCATTTACCCCTATAAAACGAAAGTTTCATCTTATTATTTTTCTAAATGCTGCATATAGCTGTGACACCATATGCAGCTAAATTTATAATATTTCTTCCAATGTATCTGAAATTCTATGGAAAATACCGTCAAATTTATTATTTACATCTTCATAAATATATCCAATAAATAACGTGATAAATCCAATTATTCCAAGAATTGTTGCCAACATTATTATGCAGCTTGCAATATCAAATAATAAATTAATCATATTATTCACCGTCTTTCACAACTGCATCTGCGCCCTGGGTAGTCACCCATCCGTGCTGTAATCTTGCTTCGGCTTCTTTCATACGAATTAACTCGTCTGTAATAGATTCAGATTTTAATCTATTCGCTTCTGCCTCTGCTTTTGCTTTCGTAACTTCAATTTGTGCATCAGCTTCAGCCTGGATTCTTTCAGTTTCTTTCTGTACTTTTACTTTCTCCTGCTCTGCCTCCGCCTGTTGTTTTTCTTGAAGAGCCTTTACTCTCGCGTCAATGGATTCTTTCAGCTTATCGTCAGGATGTACATCAATAATAGAAGCGTCAAGAACCTCGACTCCAAACGACTGTGTAAACTCTTTATTTAGATAATCAGTTAGCTTATTGTTAATCTCAGATCTGTTCCCACTATAGATTTGCATCATACTATAATTAGTCGTGATTTCAGAGATTTTTGATTTTAACACTGTTTTCACTCTTTGCTCAACAATATCCTCACCGTTCATTCCCTTAAACTTTTTATATGTATCAACAACTTCTTCTGATCTATATCTGTATGACATTTGAAAACTAATTGAAATACTTGCATCATCAGATGTCGCTACTTTAAATGAATCATCACCTTCGCTACCTTCTCTCTTATCTTTAGAAAGAATCAATTGTTCATTTCCAATTGTAAATTCTTTTACTTTTAAAAATGGATTAATAAAATGATACCCTTGACTTAACGTTTCATCCTTAACGCCGCCTTTCATAGAATACACAACTCCAACTTTTCCAGTATCAATTTTCTTAAACGATTTAACTGTAAAGAAGCCTCCTACAACCGCTGCGACTACAACAATTCCTACTACCAATCCTTTTTTACTCATGTTTTTCTTTCTCCTTTTCATTTGTTTTTTCTTTACTGATGTGCTTATTTAATTTTTCATCATCTCTTTTCATCGCATTAATAACTTTATTACCGATGTAAACCACCAACAAAGTTGCAATCGCAAATCCCATTGCTGCAAGTAAAAATACTACCCACATGTCTTTACTCTCCTTTTTCTTTTTCTTTATGTAAATCGCCAATTTCTTTCATGGCGCGTACATACGCTTCTTTCTGAATATTAATCACTCTCTCACGCTTCTTCTTATCACGTTTTACTTTTCTCTCATAAGCTAATCTCTTCTGTAACGCTTCTTCATGTTTCTTATTCTCTTCTTCGACAAGTTTTCTGTTATGTTCTTTAATTGCTTTATCAACCATCTTCACATATTTCTTCTGATAAGAAAGTTCTGTTGCCATATGCTCGATTCCTTCTAATGTATATTTCTCTTTATACATCTTTTTTGATAAAGCAACGAACAAACCTCTCCGTAAATCAAACTCATCTTTGTCGTCACAAATGACTTTCTCCTGTGTACCATCACTAAAAAAGATTCGGATTACTTTATTTCTTGCTAAAATTTCGTAACTGGAAATTTCAATGTTATTATTATCTTCGTATACAGATGATTTAACAATTTCTACTCCAATTCCACTGCACATCTCTTTACATAGTTCATAAGCCGTCTTTGCTTTATAAAAATCTTCCTTCATTCTTCTATCCCTCTTATTCTATTTGTTTTATAATCACTATAACAATGTGAGTCAAAAAATAATAAAGCCTTCAAAGACTCAAATATTTATTCTCTTACATATCCCACTAATTTGTCACAACACCATGTTTCAATATTATCTATATCGTTTAAACTAAGCGGTTCGTCAATTAATCCCACTTCGTATCTACAACCTTTTAAATGTCTATCTCTATATTCTACTACAATTGCTTTTGGTTTTCTCTTTTTAAAATATTGAGGTAGATATTTCGGCACGTCCTCTTCTATAAACCTCTTACACATGTTATTTTTGACAAATACAGGAATATCATATTTTGCTGATAGTCTAGCCACTGAAACAGTTTTACCAATTCCACGATCATATCTCGTTGTGTAATTCACCCAACTATCTTTTTTATTTTTCAGCACCTGATCTAAGTAGTATTTTAATTCCAAATATGTAGATTCATATCTTAATCGATAAGATAAATAGAAATATAACTTATACAATTTCATCTTTGTCTGACCCCTCCTTTTCTTCATTATTTGATGTTTTATTCACCCCAATGTTTGCTATTCTGTAAAGAATATCATATACCCATTTATAAAAATTATATTTTTGCGATTCAAATTTATATGTCATACAACAAAGCAATATAATCATTGGCGCAAACCAACCACTCAATATAGAAAGTCCAAGGTCTTCTCCTATTTCGAAATTTTTTAAAACTCTGGGATCATATTTGCTTTTTCTTAAGTAACTAAACATCAAAAATAACCATGAAATAAATCCAACTAATATCCATGACATAACAATAAAAATAATTTTAAACATTCTTCACTCTCCCGTTACAGTATAAAACCAAGAATTTATTTTGTAATAATTTCCAAAATCATATTTGACATAGGATTACTATCCATTTTTTTACTCTTGATCAAATCCAAAATATAAGCAACTTCTTTTTCACATTCAGGGCATAAATCTTTTTGCTTAGAATTAGTTGTTACACTTTGAAAAGATCCAACGGATAGTTCCGGCAATACATAATCCGGTGTATGTTCACACTCTTTGCCACATAGATCACAATAGTATTTTTCTTCAACTTTTTTCATAATTTAACTCTCCATTTCTTCAAGTATTTCTCTTATCTCTTTATTTTGTTCTTGCCTTAATTTTGATTTAAACATTCTTCGGTTTTTCTTTTTCATTTTAGACCATCCATTGTGATTGTTCGCCCAACATGCATACCGTTTGCTAAACCACGACTGACCATATTCTGAAAACTATCTTCGAGAGACTTCATTGGACTTCTTTATTTATTCACCTCAGATCTCAATATAATTCCATCTTTTCTTATCTTCATATTTCCATTGAATATGTCCTTGGTAAATTCTTGTTTCTATATTCTCTACATTATCCATACCAAGGATAAATTCTCTATAAGCATCAATATCTCTTTCGTCTAAAGAATGAATGGCTTTAAAAATATCTAAATTCTTACAAATATGCTCTACTGACCATTCATAATCTGTTAGCAATAATTGTCTTTCAAACTCTTTCACATTCTCATCAACTTCGGATTTTGCTTCTTCATATGTAAAATAGACTTTATCTGGACGGATTGAAACATGATCAATATGATGCTGCCACATAGGATATTTCTTTACAATTCTATATCCTTCTTTTGTAATATCTGCTTCGATTTCCCCATGAAAGATTGTACAGTCTTTTACCAAGTATCCAAGTTCATAAGCTTTTTTTATTGTTTCCGAGTTCTTAATATCAATCTGATAGTTTACTTCTTCTTCTGTTAAATCAGAATATGTAATTTCAAACAACCTTGTATTATATGTCCATCCTTTGGGTAGTTTCTTGTACTTAGTTTCACTCTCAAATTCATCAATTGGAATTCCATTTACCAATCTTCTTTCTCTCGGTACTAAATAATCGATTACAACAGCATCTGAAAATTGTTCATCAACCATTCCATTTTTTACAGAATATCTCCCATTGCCATCACTATGACACCAATAAACAATATCTCCCTTTTCAAATCTTTTCTCAAAACCTTTTTTCATATATTGCCTCTATCAATTAATCTTTTTTACTTGAATTTCCATTTCTTCATTAGAAACTTCAATCACTTCAACTTCGTATCCGAGTTGCCTTAACAACATCAACCAATCCCAATTACTTAAGCTATGATCACTTGTCTCAAATTCATCACCATATTGTAAAATGCTCCAGTCACCGGATTCATTTGTTGTTATTGTGATTCTCTTAGGGTTATCATTTTTCGTATCTAACTCAAAATAATCTTCTTTGGTCAAATAACCTAATACCCCGTTAAGCCCGGCAGCTTTGACAATTTTTACAGCCATAGAAACAGGAATATAGTTTTCACACTTACCATTTTTATTTTCCAGAATTCCCTTGTATTTTCCGTAATCTTCTAGTTGATCAATAACCATATCCATGTCGAACGCTACCGGTTGTTTATCAATCAGATCATCAATATATCCAACCCCAATTGATAATTGACCAGGAGAAAATCCTGTTTCTTTTACAAACTGCTCCGCCAATTTTTGTTTATCAATAAATTGCTTGTTCATACTTTTATTCTCCCAATGAAAGTTCTCTTTTAAATTATTTTTGCACATCTGTTTTCGATTTTATCCTCTAATTGAATAATCTTGGCTGCTTGATGACAAATAATATCTTTTAATATATCCATCTCTTTACAGATTTTATGTTCGTATGCTGTCATATCCATATTACCTTTTAACAAACAACAAATGCATTCCATACACTCTGTAATATCATCAAGTGTAATATCTGACTGACAACCGTTTTCTACTGTCAGATATAATTCATATATATTTTCATTGTATTGTCTAATTGTATTTAAATCTTCTTCGGTTAATTTTCTCAATTCCACACCTCGATCTATGTATTTCTCGTGTTCATTCTATAATTACTCCACTGAAAAATTACTCTTCTACCATCAGAAATAGAATGAGTCTGTTTCAAAATTTATTTGCTTCATAGACTATAACAGAATTACAATCTGTACGTTCTTTAAACTCGTTTGTTCTTTTATGCTATTTAATAGTTTTTATATCGACTTATAAAAACAAAATTACATCGCCTACTCTTCAATTTTTGTATTTTTTATATCTGTTAATATATTTGTTGCTAATAAATATAATTTCTTTTGTGTAATATTAATTGCTTTTCCTAAAGCTCTTTCAAAAGTCATATATTTTAAATTAATTCTTATACAATCATCATATAATTCTGGAAGAAAATATAAATATGAATAATCCAAACCTATTAATGGTAGTCTGTATTCTGCAATTAATTTACCATTAATATAAAAATCATACTCTCCATACACGTATCTTCCATTAACTCTATGTTTTTTTATTTCCATTCTTACCACCATAATTCAGTTCTATTTGTATTTTATTTTATGAAATACTTCTCGGTATCTTCTATATGTATATCATATGGTTTTCTATTGCCTATCTTAAAAATAATAACCACTATAATTTCTTTTATGGTTAAAAATATATCTTTGCGTCATTAGATGTATGTACATCATTAGGTTTGATAATGACTTTTCGTGAAAAGAAATATCTGTTGTCACTCACAAGAACATACATAAATGTCATCTTTTCAAAATCATCAACAATCTTACCTGCCATATGACCAAAGAAAATTGCATCCTTATTCAAAGGTTTAAAACAACATAGTCTACCAAGAGGAATTTCACATTCGATCACATCTTTATTTTCCTTTCTTTTGCTATGCTCAAATGCTCTTAATTCCTCTTTTGACAACCATTTAATCCATGCACCACAATCACTACAATACAATCCCGTATTGTTACCCTTTTGATCAATATATAAATCTGTGCTACCACATTTTTTACAACAATTTTGATACATTTATTTACCTCTTTTCTTTCATGAAACTATTCTTTCTTTCATTCAATCATCTAATTCAAAGTCGTCACACACCCCTTGCTCCGGTGATATGTCTAAATAAGATCTACAACAATAATGTTCTCCTGTGCATATATTATATCTACATTGAGTGCAATCTTTGCACTTATAATTTTTATTACCTTCCATGGCTTTATCCATTGAATTTTCCTCCAAATTTTCAACTTTATACGGTGTGCTGCTACGCCAAAATGAAATCAGTCCTTACCAGTTACGGGGCGACCTCATACTTCTTTCCAAGAATGCACATATCTTGCCATGACTGTCTTGACAGTTTTGTCATGTTGTCTACCTAACTATTATTAGGCGGATATGTATAAAAGCCATACTCCTTAGATGATGGACGCTTCTAATCCTACATTCCGCATAAAATTAACCTTTCATTAAATCCTTCTTGCTCACCCCAAGAACTGTTGCAATTTCCTTTAAGCCACATGGACAAATCATTAATTCTCCTGACAAAATTCTTTCAATGTCATTTCTTGAAAAAGATGTGTTTAATACAATATCCATAACCGTTACACGTTTCTCTTCCATATATCTCATTATATTATTTGCAATTACCATAATCATTAGTCCATTACTTTCAATTCACCATAGTAGCCGCGCAGCTTTATTCATATGTGAACGTTTATCCTTTCTTCTATTTTTGATTACTGTTTATGTATTCTCTTTTACAAAATTCATTATTTTAAATTCATTCTAATCGGCAATAACACTGTTGTCCTTTCACACAAAAAAGGTTTATCTTTTGAGCAAAATTTATTATGATTCATATCATATTCATTCAATACGACCAGATTTCCAACGGTATAATGAACTGTATCATTACTCTTTGGTTCACCTATATTTTTGTTATATGTTTTGCCTAAAATTACATTATATATACAATCATTAATAAGTTCTAATTCAAACAGAAGTGTTCCGTCATGTACACAACTAGCTGATGTGAAATAATCAAATTCTGCCTCCGGATTAATCATTAAATTGATTGTAATATCGATATTCTGTCCATCTTCAAGTTCTTTTCGAATAAGCCAGCTCCTACGATTTTTTAATACGTTTGTAAAAAATTTTTCTGAATCAATTTCAATTGCATCCGTCCAATTTCTATCGGCAAAAGATGATCTGAATTTATCGGACGCAATTCTTTTACAAAACTTTAATGATTTACTCATAATCTTAAATACTCCATAAAATCATCTATTCTTTTTTCTGCATTTATGATTTCTAATTCTAGCATAAGTTTAGTCTCTTTATCATTCAGTCTTCTTCCTCTGACACTCCGTTTAGTTTTCTTATACGGCACACTTTCAATACTGTTTCCATTTTTAAATTTCATTTCCATATACTTATATATCTTTTTTTTATAATACAATTCCTTCCATAACTGCCCTCGCTTCAAGCACAGCAATATAATCTGTCATTGCTTTAATCTGCATATTATATGTACTTCTTGGACAAGTTGGTTTAAAATCTAACTCTCCACTATCCCATTTATCCAACATATTTCTTAATCCTTTATATCTAATTACAAGCTGCTTATATTCAGCAATAAATCTCTCTCTATAATCTTCACTGTTCATCAACTCTATTGTATCTTTTAATGATTTAATCAAACTTATCCCTCCAAATAAAAAACAAATTTTTCTTTATACTGTTACAAATTAAAAAGTTTATAATCTTCCCATTGATATCCATCTCCATACGGAACAATATACAAATACAATTGAGAAATTGTCGTATTACTAGCATCAACCCACGCTTTTCTCCATCTATACCCTCTTGCTCCGTTATTAGGATTAACTATGATCCACTCTTCACCGTCACTAAATCTTATTTCTGAACGGATATAAGCTGATTTCGAAATACGTTTAAATACAGTTTCAATTCCAGATTCGTTTTTCTCGTTTTCAATTTCTAATAATTTATTTATTCCAATTTCTATATTACTCGTATAGATAATACATTTTACGATTTGATTACTACATGCTCCTTGCACTTAATTCATTCTCCACTTCTACCCATGTAAATTGACTTGTAATAAACTCATGGGTATATTTTTCCCAAGTTGTTTTATAATCAGTACGCATAAATTTGCTCATTTCGATTAAAGCATCGACAACTTTATTGATCTTAATTTCTATCATTTTCTTCTCCATTTGAAACGTGAGTTTCAATTATTTATCTCTGCAAATATAATTGTCTTTTTGAGCCGTCGATATTGTATTGCTGCATCCATCTGTCATAAATGTATATTCTCTCATATTGTGTCTACGGTCTTTAATTTTACCTGTTTCGTATTCTTTTCTAATCTTTTGCATATTCAGTTCTCTGATACTTCAGACAATATACATCTATAACTTTTGGTAAATTTCCATGAAATTCAGCAACAATCGTAGGTGTATATCCATATGTTATTTGTGGCTTTTTATTTATTTTCCCCTTTATCATTTATACAAATATTTGACAAATTAAAAGTTCTGTTTTCTCCACAAACAGATTTTACTCTGTCTGTGGATTGATAAAATTTCCGGAATTGATATCTTTATATAATTTATCAAGCGCAATCTCAAAAGCGCCAATTCCTGAAAAGAAACTACTTAATTTCAGATCATCAAACAAATAAGGCATAGCTTTATATAACTCTACATATATGTAATAAAGAACATCTACTACAATTGAATTACCAGCCTGCTTGTATAATTGACTGTTTGAAATCCCTACTTTCTGTGCTGCATCAAAATTTTCATCAGAAAATCCCATAAGCCTAAAACACTCCTTTGGAGTTAGCTTACGAATTCTGATTGGAGATTCAATCCTACAAATACCTGTTTCTGTTGCAGTAATAGTCGGACTAATATTCCCATTATCCTGAACTCTACCTCTTCTAGTTTTGCTATCAGGATAAGACAAATCTGCAACACCACCAACTTCACATTCAATATATCCTTGCTTAGTGGCTTGTTTAATATTAACCATCATTGGACTTTTATAATCACAGGCACATAATGACCTTCCAATATGATCAGAATCATATACTGTATTACTTTGGTGTTTTTTTCCATCTTCTGTTTTTTTTATGTAACCAATTTCTTTTACATTATTTTCGGTTACATAATTCATTTCTTGATTTCCGAAGCCTTTATAATCTCTTGCTAATAATGTATTGGCACAGTCAGTTTCTTTTGCAAATTGTTCTCCTTGATTTTTAACTAGCCCTGTAATAACTTTTGGCTCATGTCCACCTCCACTACAAGTGTTTAATGTCGGACTACATCCACTTGTATCATAAACACGACCAACTTGCGGATTGTCCCAGTTTCCTTTACAATCAGAAATATTCCCAACCTGTTTTACAATATTAGTTTCTTCATTTTTATGTACAACGACGCAGCGTGGATCTTTATAGTCTCTTGCGGTAAGAGTGCTACAATCATCTGTAAAACCAGTTCTAACAAACTCCTGAGATCTAATTGCATAACAAGACTTCCACAGTTCAGGAGTAAAGTTTGCTTTTTTATTGCAATACTTATTTTCTTTTGCATTTGTGATAAATCTTTCAACTTTTTCGTCAGAAATATAAAATTTCTCATCCACTTCATCTTCTAATAAATCTTTTAATCTCAGACCATTATCAAAAGGTTCTGGAAATTTAAACTTCCCATTATCTAAATCTTTACGAATCGAAATGATAAATACACGCTCTCTGTTCTGTGGAACCCCATAATTCTTCGCATTCAAAACTTGATAATACGTATTATAACCTGCATCGTCTAAATCGCTTAACACCATTTCAAATTCATTTTTGAATCTTTTTCCTGTAAGATTTTTTACGTTTTCAATAATTGACAACGCTGGCTTTTTTTCTCTTAAAATCCTAATCCCCTCATAATACAT
>OAWO01000202.1_pt1 | contig 33623 bp, 46 predicted proteins | sample 1495421 | NCBI WGS metagenome assembly OAWO01 (sample SAMEA2580162, study PRJEB22360) | human gut metagenome | biome: human gut; feature: human-associated habitat; material: faeces | place: Denmark | collected 2008/2010
GCCCTATCATCTTCATATGCCATCTTATTTTTTAGAGACATTTACTGAATATCCCTTTTTATACATGGGGATATTGGAGGAATGGGGGATCATTCTTGTTATATGGGGTAGATGAGGTTCTACTGCATATAACAAGAATGAATGCTCTTTCCTTTTGGAAAGAAAGATAATATATTAATAATATAAATGTGACGGTACAGTTAATACTTGCTCGGTATAAACTTGCTCGACGGTCGGATAATCTATAGTGAATGTCTTTTTTAAATCCTCAAAAAAAGCCATGAGGACTATGGGGGAAGTCCTGGAAGAAGGTATATATTCAGAGATTATAAATGTTCTTTTGGGTTGTTCTGGAAGAGTTAGATCAAATGAGATGATATGTCTTGTACCCCATTGTTCATTTTCTATTTCATTGGATTTTCTTTCAAAACTACCTTCTATAGCCTTGTTTCCAAACTTTTCTTGATAAACCAGTACTTTGCCTCTTGCAATTTCTGCATCCGTGTAGATAAATTTGTATCCTCCTCCTGTCTTTACTGGTATTGTAGCTAATGCTTTTTCTTTAATTGTTTGTTTTTCAGAATCTTTTAAGTCTCCTGTAAGAAGTATATCCTGTTTGCTTACAATGTAATTATCGGTGTAATAGTCTACTATTACATGAATGTCAAGTGTGTTTCCTGATTGATCTCTTACAGTAATAATCGCTTCACCTAATGCTAATGCTTTTATGGATATGTCGCAAGAAGAAATCATTTTGGTTTCTATAATTTCCGGTTTATCGCAGCTTATTTCATAATTCCCGTCTCCCCCTTGCAAAGGAAAAGAGTATGTCTGATTATTAGGATAGTTTAATTTTATATTTGCTGTTTCTCTATTTTTTAAGGAGATGGGAGCAAGTTCATCATTGCTGCACGATGAAATTACTAAAGAGCAAAGGAAAATAAGCACTGTGGCTAGCATACTGTTAAGTCTCATAGTTTGATCTTGTTTTATGTTCTACATAATTTAAATGAAGGATTAGATGATTTACTGCTTGGCAATTAGAAATTTATTTTTTTTCTTGAGTTTGTCCAGACTGTGGATAAAATGTGGGAATACAAAATGAAAAATCCCTCTTTCTTCTAAAGAAAAAGAGGGATTATAGTTGAGTTTCTTGTTTCTGATTTTTATTTGGCGAAACTTACCGCACGTGTTTCGCGGATGACTGTAATCTTCACTTGTCCCGGATAAGTCATTTCGTCTTGAATCTTTTTCGCAATTTCACCGGATAAACTTTCAGTCTGTTTGTCGTCAATCTTGTCGGCACCTACAATCACACGTAATTCGCGGCCAGCTTGGATGGCATAGGTTTTTGTTACCCCTGGATAAGACATGGCTAATTGTTCTAGATCGTTCAAACGCTTGATATAAGCTTCTACGATTTCACGGCGAGCGCCTGGACGTGCGCCTGAAATGGCATCACATACCTGTACGATGGGAGCCAGCAGGCTAGTCATTTCAGTTTCGTCATGGTGAGCACCGATAGCATTACATATGTCTGGTTTCTCTTTATATTTTTCGGCTATCTTCATGCCTAACAATGCGTGCGGCAATTCCGGTTCTTCATCAGGTACTTTACCTATATCATGCAGTAATCCGGCACGTTTTGCTTTTTTAGGATTCAAACCTAGTTCAGAAGCCATCACAGCGCAAAGATTGGCTGTTTCACGAGCATGTTGTAGAAGGTTCTGACCGTATGAGGACCGATATTTCATCTTACCGATAATACGGATCAATTCAGGGTGCAGGCCATGAATACCTAAATCAATAGTGGTACGTTTACCGGTTTCAATAATTTCTTCTTCTACCTGTTTGCGTACTTTAGCTACCACTTCTTCAATGCGTGCCGGGTGGATACGTCCATCTGTAACCAGTTGGTGTAATGCTAAGCGGGCAATTTCGCGGCGTACAGGGTCAAACGCTGAAAGTACAATAGCCTCGGGGGTGTCATCTACAACGATTTCGACACCGGTTGCTGCTTCTAAAGCCCGGATATTACGCCCTTCACGGCCGATGATGCGTCCCTTTATTTCGTCCGATTCAATATGGAATACGGTTACAGAGTTTTCGATAGCAGTTTCTGTGGCTACTCGTTGGATAGACTGGATAACGATACGTTTAGCTTCTTTATTAGCTGTTAATTTGGCGTCGTCCATAATGTCGTTAATATAGGAAGCAGCCTGTGTTTTCGCTTCTTCTTTCAAAGATTCAATCAGGCGTTCTTTGGCCTCCTCAGCAGAAAGACCGGAAAGAGCTTCCAGTTTTTCACGTTCTTGCATTTGTAATTTATCCAGTTCATCCTTTTTCTTGTCTATGATGACAATTTGAGCTTCTAGATTTTCTTTGATAGCTTCCGCTTCTGTACGTTTGCGTTGAACCTCTTCCTGTTTTTGGTTCAACATCAGTTCGCGTTGTTTTAATTTATTTTCGGCTTGCTGAATCTTTTGGTTACGTAGGGCGACTTCTTTTTCCAGATCAGCTTTTTTGTTCAGGAATTTTTCTTTTACTTCCAAAAGCTTGTTCTTTTTAATTACTTCAGCTTCCGTCTGTGCCTCTTTGATGATGATGTCATACTTAGATTTCAGGCCATATCTGAAAAGCATGTATGATAGGCCACCACCTACAGCGAAACACACAATTGCTATTATTACCGTTGTTATCATTGTTATTAATTTATATATAAATAAAAAACGCACAATCTATCTGTTAAGAACCCTTCTCTTAACAGTATAGCTGTGCGTGAATATCTTCAATTCTAAACGATTACTCTCTGTTACTGATTTGTTTTTCTATCTCTTTGGTCAGCTCCTTCAATTTTTCCTGATAAGGTGCAGTATTATTCCTGTCTTTCATAGAAATATTTTCAAAAGCTAACTCCAGCGCAGCCATTGCCCAATGCCTTGCGGGGCTGAAATCAGGGTAATAACTACGGTATTTGTTTAGTTTATTGTCAATCTGTTTGGCAGCGTCCCTGTATAACTGTTCATCTTCACGACGGATGGTCATCGGGTATCGTTCGTTGTCAATCAGTAGATGTATCTTCATCATATCGTCCATAATACTATCGTTTTATTGTCCAACTTTTTTTATTCGTTTAATAAAGCGATGCATTTGTCGACCTCACGCACAAGCCTTGACAACCGTTGTTTTGTATCATTGATGTCTTTATCATGAATACTGATTGTCCTCGCCATTTTCAAATTGGTATACCTTACTTCTAATTCTTTCCGGCTATTTTCCAATCGTCTTACCTCCTCGTTTTTTTCAGTGAGAAGTTGCTTTAACTGTGCATTTTCATGTTTCAATTCATCATGCAAATACATAAAATGCCTCAGTCTTGCCTCGAAAGTATTTAATAGCTTTTTGTCTTCTTCAGTCATTTTATACCAAAATTGTACACAAATATAAAGGATTGGAAGCAAACACGAAAATATTTCGTCCTAAATTTATCGTTTGTCGTTTAAAAAACTTTTTTAACGTCTTTATTAGCTGTTTTTCCCGTGCTGTTCGAATATGATCTTTTTACTATTACATATGTCTGTTGAGGATTGTCTATCGTTTTAATGTTTTATAGGACAAGATGTGCCAGGTAGTACCGATTGCAATAATCAGAAACAGGATTCTTGCCCAAATGTAGGGTAGTGTCCAGATGGCGCAATAGCTTAGGGTAATCCATATTAATGATACGGAAATGATTTTGGCATGTAAAGGTATTGCTTTATGCTCGCGGAAATTGCGGATGTAGCTTCCTAAATATTTTTGTTGGATGAGCCAATGATACCAGCGTGGTGAACTGCGGAAATACATGGCGGCTGTCAGTAATAAAAAGGGGGTGGTAGGCAGTAAAGGAAGAAATATGCCGATAATGCCTAGTATGAGTGAGGTTGTTCCTACAATGGTATATAGTATTTTCATAGGTGCAAATATAGACCAAAAAACAAAAAAATACAGTGTCCTTTTTATATTATTCTTTTTTATGGTGTATCTTTGCGTCCTGTAGCACCGAGGTGACATTAGGTGTGAGTTCTTTCTTATTATAATTAAATGCTATGTATACAGTAATTAAACGAATGGAAATTTCAGCTTCCCATAGCTTGAAGCTGTCGTATAGAAGTAAATGTGAGAATTTGCACGGTCACAATTGGATTATTACCGTTTATTGTCGTTCCGAGGTTTTGAACGAGGATGGTATGGTGGTGGATTTCACGCATATCAAGGAAACGGTGATGGGGCGTTTGGATCACCGGAATTTGAATGAGGTTGTTTCTTTTAATCCTACAGCTGAAAATATTGCACGCTGGGTATGTGAGCAAATTCCCACTTGTTTCAAGGTTGAAGTTCGCGAGTCAGAAGGAAATACCGTTATCTATGAGAAGGATTAATGAAATATTTTACAGCTTACAGGGGGAGGGGTATCATACTGGAATACCTGCCGTTTTTGTACGTTTTTCCGGGTGCAATTTGAGATGTCCTTTTTGCGATACTCAGCATGAAGAAGGTACATTGATGAGTGATGAGGATATTGTGATGGAAGTGGCAAAATATTCGACCCAGGTAGTAATACTGACTGGTGGTGAGCCAGGATTGTGGATTGATGAAAAGTTAGTTGATGCATTGCATCATGAAGGGAAGTATGTTTGTATTGAGACAAACGGCACTTGTCTGCTGCCTGAAAATATAGATTGGGTTACTTGTTCCCCTAAAGAAGGGGCGAAAATAAATCTAGATCGTATAGATGAGGTGAAAGTGGTTTATGTGGGACAAGATGTTTCTGCTTATTTGGATTTGTCTGCCAGTCATTATTTTTTGCAGCCTTGTTCTTGTGCTAATACAGAAGAAGTGATTGCTTACATTTTGCAACATCCAGAGTGGCGGTTGAGCCTACAAACTCATAAACTTTTGCAAATTCCTTAAGAAAGTAGAAGATATAAAAAAAGATTATCCAATGGCGTGGCATTGAATAATCTTTTTTGCACGGGAGGAGAGGCTCGAAATGTAAAGGTTTGATTCTATCCTGTCTGTTTGCTGATTGTCGATGTACTACATAATCGCAGTGGTTAATAATATGTCTGAAATTTGTCTGTTTTTTTAAATGTATTTTCTTTACGTTTTATCCATCAATATTTGAATAGTTCTTTCTTTTTCTTTTAACAATTCCTTTAAATGTTCTATTTCCTTCTGACATTCGCTTAGGGTGATATTGCCAGATACCTTATTACCATTTCCTTTTATTTGGTGTCCGATATTTACCCCTAAATCTACATCTCTATCAAAAAAATAATCAATAGGCACTTTGAAAAAATCTGCTATTGCTTCTATATAGCTAACTTTAGGCACATGGGTTCCATTGATTATATCATCAAGTCCTTTCTTTGATATTCCTATAGAGGTGAAAAGAGATACCTTTGTTACCCCTTTTTCTTCTAATAACTTATTGATTTTTAATCCATTAAACATATTTTATAGTTTGTATTTGGTATAAATAAGTATTCTTTATGTAGAATAAAGGGTAGAATACTTGTTTAAAAGATTAGTTTTCTACACCTTTGCAGTATAAATATAATAATAAAAAAAATAAGAATTATGAGAAAAAAAGAAAAACAGCAAGAAATGGTATTTAAGTACCACTATGAAAAACTTTCAATAGAAGACAAAGCCGAGGTGAGAGAAGAGTTTCTTCTTCAAAGCGGATTGTCTTTGCCCTCGTTTTACAAGAAACTTGCTACTAATTCTTTCAAACCATTGGAGGGCAAGTTGCTCAAAAAACTTTTAATGAATGTGATATGACGGTTGACATTGCTAATATAGAATTTTACAATACGCCTGAGGGAGAGGTCATGATGAAGGAGTTGAATCAGCCGGCTGTTATTTTAGGTGAGGACAACCGTTCGATGATAGAGTATATATTGTCGGTTATTCGAGATCGATATCCTAAAGCGCATACCCGGTTGATGAAACTTTATTCTGGCAGTACCATGAATCGCCGGTATTACGAGTTCCGCGTGGTGCACCGGTTCATACGCTGCAATTTTGGCGAGTACGATCAGCATGATCTGGATATTAATAAAGATGGCCAGTTTGTGTTTGAAGAAGTCAAATGTCCTCTTCGGGGCGAGTGTGAACATGAGGGGGTGATATGTCGTCCTGAGTTGAATACTTCATTGACAGAACGTGAGATGGAAGTGTTCCGGTTGATAGCATCCAACTACCAGACGGATGATATCGCAGCAGAATTGCACATATCACCTTGTACCGTTAATCGGCATAGAGAAAATATCAAAGCAAAAATTAAGGTGCGTAACGTGGGCGAGTTGATTGCCTGCTGGCATCAAAATCAAATGAAATAAAGATTATGAAAAGTGATAAAGTGGAAATGAACAAAGGATTGCTCGAGGCGTGGCTTGAAGCAGTCCATGAGAATGATCTTCCTGTCAATATTCAGACAGGAAAAGAATTCGATGATTGTAATGGTTACCGGACGGTGGAGGTGCTGATGGAGTATGATGAAAGTGACAAGATGCTTGTTATGGGGGCTTTGAATGCTACGATTAATGAGTGGGCCGGCCTAGTTTGATTCAAAACTGATTAAAAATGAAAACAATCTTATTTACAGCCATACTCATAATAGGTCTATTAGGGGTTGGTGAACTTACAATAACATTCAAACCGTTTTCCGTCTCGTTACCTTGTTGGTATAAGGCCGTAGGCATCCTGCTCTTTTGGCTGTCAATGACTATATATGTTTCAGGTGAGCATATCAAGAACTATGGGGAAGGATTTGATGCTGGAGTAAAAAAATGTATTGAAATACTAGAAAATAAAAAGATTAGAAAGGAGAACTTATGAAAAAAGGACAAAAGGTGAGACTGAACGATAACACCATTGCTACCATAGCAGACAGTACATTCTTTGTGTTGAATGGAAAAAAGCACATCCGTTATGAAGTGTGCAGGCCAGGAGAACGGGAGGGCAGATGGGTGCTGGCTGAAGAACTTCTTCCGGTCAAAGAAACGGTTACGGTTACTGTGGAAGACGGCACGCAGACATTGGTCGCCTCGCTACATATAGATTGGGCTGGTGAAGAGATAAAGATCACAATAACCGGCAGTCCTGAAAATCTGAAAGAGCACAAAGGTGTACACATGCGTGTGATGGGTTGTTTTATAGAATCACTAAAAACAAAGTTCTGATGGTGAATCAATACAGGCTATATACTATCCGGGAATGGGAGCAGGCACAACCCGAGGGGGTGTCCTTCTCCTGGTTTTTCCTCACCAGCCATTCCGGTGAGGTTCGTAAGGTGACAGGCACCATTCGCGTGTCCAGAAGAAAACTGGTGAATGGAGTGATGTGCCGGATTCCGACAGGCAGGCGCGCGTTTTGGGACGGGTACGGACGCTGCTATGCAGGCACGCATAACATCCGCAAGAGAGACTATGACATTCCCCTGAGGACAAAGGGAGGAGCCGGTCTTTCCGAAAAAAATGCAACTCTGTAATTTTGTACCGCTAATATAAGACTCTATGATAAAAGCTTCAGATATATATGCCGCTTCTCATGACGGTTTGGATATCATTTTGTATTATTATCCACAGGCCGAGGGATGTGTTGACAACCGTAAGAAATTTAAGATTCGTCCGGACGAAGACGATGCGTCCGCATGCATTCGCAAATACGGTGATTGTTACAAGGTGACCGATTTTGGTGACCAGGGAACGGCTATCAGCCCGATTGATATTTGCATGAGGGAGGAGCACGTCAGTTTTGGCGAGGCCGTTGTCTTGCTGGCTGCGCGCTATAATGTTTCCGACGAACTGAAGCATTCAGTCAACAAGCCTGATATCCGCAAGAGGCCGGCTTCGGCTGATGAAGCTGAAGGTTCCCGGTTCTTCGAACTTGAAGAAGCGTTCACTCCTGAGCAGCTTGCCATACTGGGCCCTCGTGTGAAACAGGAGCATTGCGATGCGTTGCACTGGCATGTGGCAAAGTCAATCAGCTACGTCAAGAACCGTGAGGTGACCACCAAATACACCACACCGACTTACCCGATTCTGATGCGTCAGTGTGTCATTCCCGGAGCGGACGGCAAGCCGGAGAGCGAAAAATCTTTCTACAAGATTTATGAGCCGTTGAATCCGGACAAACAGTGGCGATTCAGCTATACGCCTGATGGCGTCAAGCCCCGGTATTATACCAATGGACTGTACGAGCTGAAGGCCGCTTGGGCAAAATGGAACGCTTCACAAGAAACGCAGTTTTTTGATGATCCGGCCAATGAGGGCAAGCCTTACATATCGCAGAAGCTCGAAGAGGCGTTCATCTGCTCCGGTGAGCGTGATGCGCTGTGTGTCCGGGCATTGGGGTATTATCCCTTGTGGTTCAACAGTGAGACGCAAAAGATCACACCTGATGAAATAAAAGAGATCATGAAATACGTGAAGCGTCTCTATAATATCCCCGACATTGATGGTACAGGCATCCGTAAGGGCACGGAACTGGCTTTGGAATTTTTGCACATTTATACCGTGTGGCTGCCCCAATCCTTGGGGCGGTACCGTGACCGCCGGGGCAAGCCGCGCAAGGACTTCCGTGATTATGTAGAACTGCACCCGTCCAATGAGGATTTCCGCAACTTGCTGGCTCTGGCTATGCCTGCCCAGTACTGGGAGGAGAAAATCGGGCAGCGCAACGGCAACAAGACCTATACGGTCAACTCGTCATACCTGCATTATTTTCTCAGACTGAACGGCTATTACATTCTGAAGGATGATAATAGTGATACGCCCCGCTATGTGCATGTGGACAGATTCAAGGTCAGCGAGATCAAGGCGGGCGACATTGTGTCGTTTCTGAAGAGTGATGCCATGCGCCGGTTCCTGCCTGTCGATATACGCAATCTGATCCTGGACTCTCCACGTGTCGGAGGCAGCGGCTTGTCCATGCTCGATGAGATTGACCTGAATTTCACCGCACACACGTTCAACAGCCAGACCATGTTCTTCGACAATGTGAACTGGAAGATTACAGGCTCCGGCATCGAAGAGGTCAAAGAGGCGGGTGGTGTGTATGTTTGGACGAACAACATCATCCCCCACAAGGTGAAAGTGCTGCCGGAGCCTTTCACGATTAAACGGGCAGCTGATGGGAGTTGGGATGTAACCGTCAACCCACATGACAGTCACTACATGGATTATCTTATCAACTCCAGCCGTGTTCATTGGCGCAAGGAGTTAGAAGAACTGTGGGCGGACAAAGACCAGGACCAGGCGGCCGCCTACCGGGCGGAACATAAATTCGACTTGGCCGGTCCATTGCTCAGTGCCGAAGAGATTCATGAACAAAAGCAGAATTTCGTGAATAAGATCTTCGCGGTTGGCTATAACCTTCACCGATACAAGTCGCCCTCACGGGCATGGGCGGTGTATGCCATGGACAACAAGATTGGCGAAGAGGGGCAGTGCAATGGGCGTTCAGGCAAGTCCTTTTTCCTGACTTCCCTGAAGCAGTTTCTTCGTACTGTAGTCTTGTCCGGACGGAATCCGAAACTGATGGACAATAATCACGTGTTTGAGCAAGTCAACCAGCACACCGACTTCATCATCGTTGATGACTGTCACCGTTACTTGGATACCGGTTTGTTTTACGACAGTATCACAGGAGGTATGACAGTCAATCCGAAAAACAACCATTCTTTCTATATCGAGTTTGAGAGCAGTCCGAAGTTCGCTTTCAGCACGAATTACGTGCCAGGCAACTTCGACTCCAGTTCCGATGCCCGGTTGATATATACGGTATTTTCTGATTATTATCACCAAAAAACTGATGAAAACGACTATTTAGAGACTCGTTCAATCTATGATGATTTTGGCAAAAATCTCTTTTCCCAAACGGATTACACAGAATCAGAGTGGAATGCCGACTTGAATTTCTTTGCCCGCTGCCTTCAGTTCTATCTGAGCACCGTCCATTCCGGTATTAAGATACAACCGCCCATGGGTAACATCATGAAGCGCAAGCACAAGGCGGATATGGGCGACAATTTCGAGGCGTGGGCGAATACTTACTTTGCAAAGGACAGTGGCAACTTAGACAGGTTGATTGTCCGCAAAAAGGCATACGATGACTTCAAGGATTTTGCAAAGGTCACAAATACATTTTGGTCTATGCAGAGGTTTACCAAGGCGCTCAAGGGCTTTGCAGCCTTATGTCCTTACGTTCAAATGTTGAATCCGGAGAGTATGCGCAACGGTTCCGACCGTATCACGCGCAAGGTTGACGGCAAGAGTGAAGATATGATATACCTTCAGTCGGTTGGAAGCACCATTGACGAACTCAACTTTAATGCAAACATAGAAGATGATGCCTCCGGAAATCCGTTCTGACCTCATTAAGCGCTCAGACGAATATGTTCACGCGCTGATGGCCGACAAAGAGGCGTCAAAGTATATGCTGAAGCTATATAACTTCCTGGCCGAGATGCAGCCCGGGCAGCGCATGAACCTGAGGGCTGATGGAGACAAGCAACGCTGGATGCTCGTCACCGTTGGCGAATTCATGCGCAGCGAAGGGCATTGGCGATGTTACGACCTCAATGCTGACTATACCAAAATTCGTCGGACGGAGCTTTTCCCCTGCTCCCGAAAAAAAAGACTTGGATGATTGCAACCTTGTATCATTGTGCCCATGGGCGTGTATGTTCCATTACCGAACATACACGCCCTTTTTCTATTCTTCCTGCACCATGTAAAGATACATAACCGACCGGCCCTTTGCATTTTTCAACCGATGGCGTGGTTGCCCGCTGTTTCTCCGTCCTCTTTCTATTTTTCGTACTAAAACTTTGTAACTTTGTACCCAAAGTAGGAAAGAAAAGATAAATAATTAAGAAATAGGGGATTATGTCGGTTTCAAGTCGGTTGCAAAAATGGTTGCGGATCGGTTACAAAATTTTTGTAGTTTGTAACAGCTCAAATGTAGGTTGGCGCAAAGATGCAAGATTACAAAATTATGTACCCGGTTTCAAAATGCTTTTTTGATTTTGTGACTTTGTAATATGATGGTTTACAGTATGTTGGCATTGGAAAACGCAGGGTTTCAAAAACGCATAAATTTCTGGGCGAATCAAACTATACCGGAGATACAATAAAAACATACTGATATATGTTCCTAGGCAAATGCACACGTGTTGTTAAAATACAAGAAAATCTGTTCCTGGGCACTTTTCCAAGCGCATTTTTCAGATAATTCTCTTTTATGTACAACTGAAAATGTGTATATTTGTAGATAAACTTTTGATTATGAAAGATTTCGTGTTTTATATTAAACTGGAGCGTTACCTGGCTCAGTGGTTGACACATTCGCTGGGCAATCCGGTGCGTTTTCCGGCACAAAGCAATGAGAACTCGGTTATACGGCGCTTCCTGCAGAAGCTGCCACCGGACAAACTGCCTGAAATGCCGTCCGATGATACGGTCGCGATTGTGATCCCCGATTCCAAGGCGAAAGACCCGGCGGTGTACAATTACCTGGGACCGTTGGCCAAAGAGGCGGTGGTTGAATCCATCGAAGACCTGTTCCGGCGCAATCTCTGGTCTGAGCTGGGGGATATGACCAGCAGTTCCGTGGGGCTGAACAAGACAATTGCGGCTTGGTGCGAGATGCATGGCATTGACATTGACTACATAGAGACAGTCCGGCAGAAATACTACCGGATGCGCAATGCCTATAATCGGAAAGGCATGTTTTTAGGTTCTTTAACAAGAAAAAGAGAGGATAAGACCCCTGTTTTTGTACAACACCGAACAACTGCGAACAACACCGAACAATTATGAACGAAATTCACTACATCAACCGCGTGGAGTACTGTGAAGTCCGAGAACTGGCCGCCATGACAGTTGTAAAAAAACAATTTGTCTTGGTTCCACCGGTCGCAAACTTTATCCGGTTACCCATGGTCGGACTGGCTTCGGTCGAAGTCAGCAACAAAATCGAGAACAAACAGCGTGTTTTCGTATCTAAGTTGGCGGTTTTCCTGCCTGAACGGTTCGAGGTGGGCAACAAGAAGCTGTGCTTCCGGCTTCGAACTGTGTCCGGAGAATATTTCATGCTGGGTTCAGGTGACCGCCCGTATTCCATCATTACCTCCACAGATACTATACCCGATACTCCCTCTTCCAGGTGCGGAAGTGCCATGGTGGTCACCTATACAGGTATTCTGCCCTTGCTTCGCATCATGGATTAGGTATTTTTATATATATAAGGTATAGTGTAATCTTGCAAAAAAAATAGCAAGATGACCTATAACCTGAACATAGATGATTACATTGGCCGTTGGGGCTACTCCAAGCAGTATGTCCGCAATCAGCTGGCAGGCTTGAAAGGCAAGCCTGTCAATGTCCGCATCTCCTCTTTGGGAGGTGCGGTTGATGACGGGTTGGATATCCGTCAGCAGTTTGTTGATCATGGAGACGTGACCGCCTACCTGTATGGGCTGGTGGCAAGTTCGGCCACCATTGCAGCACTGGGTGCGAAAAAGGTGTGCATTTCCAGATATTGTCTGTTCCTAGTGCACAAGGTGAGCAACTGGGTGGATGCCTGGGGGCAGTATAACGCTGACCAGATCCAACAGCTCATCGATGAACTGAAGGAGAACAAGCTGCAGAACGACAAGTTCGATCTGGTACTGGCGAACATGTATGCGGCCAAGTGCAACAAAAAGGTAGATGATATTCTTGATGTTTTGAAGGCGGGCAGGTGGCTGACCGCACAAGAGGCGTTGGAGTATGGCTTTGTGGACGAGATCATCGAGGGCGATGAGGATAAGCTCAATCTTGCCGCTTATGAAGGCAAGGTCAATATGCTGGGGTTGTCCCCTTTGCCGGTTGCGTCCGGGAGTGAGCGGGATACGGCTGATAGTCATAAATTACTAAACAAAATATTAACTAAACTGGACGGATTGTTTTCATCCAAAGAAAAACAGTCCGCCCCTTCTATTGTTTCCGAAATGAAAAAAGATTACACCAAAATCAACACCCTTCTGAATGTGGAGGGGGTGGAGGACTCGGATGGCAAGGTAATACTCACCGAGGAACAGGTTAGGGCTGTCAATGACCGGCTGGATGCGCTGGAGACGGAGGTCGGCGAACAGAAGGATCTGGTCAGACAGCGTGACGAGCAGATCAAGAACCTGCAAAAATCCGATGGTGACACTACCACCACGAGTGTGAAAGAAGACGAAAAAAATGATGCGGTGTCCGCTGCATCCATGTATGACGAAGTTAAAGACTATATTTGATATGGCACAAGTTAGCGTGAATATTACCAGCGAGGATCTTCAGAAGAGTGCTCGCAAGTACCGTAAGGAGTTGTTGCAGATGCCTGTATTGGGGCTATCACGTTCTTTGCAGCACATGACTTTACGTCCGGGAATCCGTTATGCCGAGACTGTGGGTGAACTGTCGGGTGACATGCAGTTCGGACCGTACTCCGAAACCCGTGAGGATAACAGTGAGGTGGTGATCAATCCGCGCACCCTGTATACCTACTTCGGTTCTGTCGTGCGTAATTTCTCACCGAACAAGATTTATCAGTCCATGTGGGGTTCCGACATTACCAAGGGCGAGGCGTTGAAGAATACCGAGATCACCCGTAAGGTGCTGGCGTATCTGACCGCCCAGTTGGGCAAGAACCTGAATATGGTACTGTGGAATGCGGTCCGTAATGATTCGGGTGAGACTTCCAAGGATCTGTTCAATGGCTTTGACACCATTACTAAAAAAGAGCTGGATGGCAAAAAACTTTCTGAAGAGTTGGGCAACTACAAGGTCATTGAGGCGATTACCAAAGAAAATGCCGTCGATACGCTCAAAGCGGTCTGCATGGCGGCTGACGATATGCTGACCGAGGAGTCTTCGGTCAAGCTGTTTGTTCCGAAACATGTGCTTTTCGACTATTGTGAGGACTACAAGAGCACTACAGGAGCGATCCCGTACAACCGTGAATACAAGCAGTACTATGTCGAGGGGTTTGACAATGTGAACATTGTGCCGTTGGCGAATAAGAAGAACAGTCCGTTCATCCACATGACGGTCAAGCGTAACATGCTGGTGGGTGTTAATCAGACCGGTGAGGAAGAGAACGTGGAGGTGGCACGCTTCAAGGCATTTGTGCTCCAGTTTATCGCGACGATGTTTTTCGGTGTGGAGTTCGAAAGTTTGTCCAAGGAGCGTCTGCTGGTGGCATCCATTGATGGTACAACCCCGATCTAAAATAAGGAGGTGATATGGCAAAAGATTGTACGACAGCGGATATTTACCAGTCACTGAACTGGTGTGACGGTCAGACGGTGCTTCCGGGCATCCGTCCGAAGGTTTTCTTTCAGAAGAAATCCAATATTGCAGCTTGGCCCAAACTGCCCAAACTCGAAGAGGCGAAAAGCATGGGAGAGTTGGCGACTTACAAGGGTAATTTCACGATGGCGGCGGAAAAGAAGTGGCTTACGATCAATTCCTTGTCCGCCAAATCCAATGTGACTACCGAGGTGCAGGGAGAACGTCCGAGCACCACGTCTTTGAACAAATGCACGATCAAGCATCCGGGTACTGAAGAAGATGCGGCGGGTTTCTGCCGTCAGGCGATGGCCGATGATCTGGTCTATCTTGTACAGCAGCGCAACGGCAAGTTCCGTGTGATGGGGTGTGAGGAGTTCGAGACGGTGACCAAGCCCGCCCAGGCATTGGGTGAGGGAGTTACCGGAGAGGCTGGTACCACGCTTGAGATAGAGGCGACCGATGTGTGCCCGGCTCCGTTCTATCCGGGTAAAATTGAGACGGAGGATGGGGATATCTCCGGTGCGGACGGTTCCGCATGGAGCGATTCTTCTTTGGATGAGCCTTGATTCTTTAAGTTTATAAATCGGAGTGGTGGTGTGGCTGGTCTATGCCGCCACTTTTTAATATTTTAATATATGGATGAGAAATTGACTCATAAAATACAGGACTATCTGGATACACCGCCTTCTGAGCGTGATGTGGTGGCGGGTGCCACTCTGTTGTTGTCCTTGAACCGTAATAAGATTTTGTTCCAGAATGTAATCCGCAAGCCGGAAAAGTTTGCCGATAAGGTGGAGTACGAATTGCGCAAGCACTTGAAAATCCGTTTGGATGGAAAAACCGTGTCTGATATCGCACGGATGAATATCACGGTCATACCTTCCGCACAACGGATTATAGACGGAGGTGTTCCGGTACTGGATGTGGATGATGAGTTCCCGGAGGCGAATGTCGCCAAAGGCAGGCGTATGGATCATGACCGCCTTCCCCCTGAGATTCAACGTCTGTGGACGGATAACGGGGCATTATGGTTTAAGATCAAAGAGTTGTTTGAGCAGCTGAAGGGCATGGAGTCGGCGCCGGCTTGTGACCGTTACGAATACCTGAAGCTGCTTGATGAAGCGGACAAGAAGTATCGTGCCAACCTGCAGGCATACGATGATTATAAGCCCGATGATCCGGTGACGAAGACGGAAGATGCTTCCGGTCTGGACCCGGCTGAAATCGCTAAAAAAGTGGGTGCGGCACGCAAGTATCTGTCTGATAACAAGAAGAAGCTGGCGGAGTTGAAGGATACAAATGCCGGCAAGTTTACTGCCTTGTTGCAGAAGGTGCAGCAGCGGTATGACTTCCTGGTTGCTACCGGTAATGGGGTGGATGAGACACAGGCAGCGGAACTGGCGGCGGTGGGAGTGACCATCTCAACCGATGAAAAAGGTTAGGCAACTGTTGCGGCCACTGTCCGAAGCACCCTTGCAAGCGTATTTGGATAACCGTGTGCAGCTATTCGACATCATCGAGATGATTCTGAGCGAGACTGGTCCGGCGGAGATTTACATCTCCACCTTTTCCACTTCCGAAGAGTTCCTACGCCGGATCTATCGCTTGAAGCGGCGCGGTCAGCTTACCCGGGCTACCATGTTGGCGGACTTGAAAGCATCCCGTAAGACGGTCAATCTTTATACTTTCATTGCCAATGTGTTCGATGAAGTGTACCTGTCTGAAAATCATTCGAAAGTGATTCTCATTCAAAATGCGAGGTGGCAGGTGTCGATATGCACCTCACAGAATCAGACAAGGGGCAATCGTACTGAGAGCGGAATCATCACAACCGATCCCGCTGTTTTTATACAACTGAGAGAGCGTTACGCTCATATGATTAATACTAACGCTATACAACTGGATGGTCTATTCAACGGAACAACTTGATCGGATCAGCGAGCTGGCGGCTCTGCTGACCCCTATATCCGATATGGCAGTGCTGCTTGATGTGGATGCGGACACGCTGCGTCTAGATATCCTTGACCGTAATTCGCCTGTTTCCAGGGTGTATTATCACGCCAAGGCATCTACTGCACTGAAACTGCGTAGACAGGAGATCGAGCTGGCGAATGTGGGCAGTCCGTTGGCGGTGTCGCTGACAAACGGTTATCTGTTGAATATGGACGCTGACGAAGATTTGTAATAATTATGCCTGTACCTGCTACGATAGAAGTATGTGAGAAATATCTGTTCGCCGATGTCAACGAGATGGCGGCTGACGGCATTCCCGAACTGATTCAACAGCGGTTGATCCGGCTCCGGGATATGTATAATTACTGGTTGCAGTTCCCGCGCAAAAAGGATCTGGAGATTGTGCAGGAACTGGAGTATCGTTACAAGATCAGCAAATCTTCCGCATACGATGATGTACGCATTATCAAGCGTCTGTTGGGTGACTTGGCCAAGACAACCAAGGATTACCATCGCTACAAGTTCTGCCAGATGATTGATGAGACCTTCGAAATGGCCCGGCGTATCAAGGATGCGCGCGCCATGGGGGCTGCCGCCAATTACTATGGCAAATACACCCAGTTGGATAAAGAAGACATCTTGGACAAAGGTTATGATAAGATTATAGTGCAGCCTTTCGAGCCGACGGATGATCCGACCGTGCTTGGCATCAAGCCTATTCCTAATGTCCGGGATAGAATTAAATCAAAGATTCAACAATATTGGTCTGACGATATTGAGGATGTGGACTTTGAAGAGGTTGAGTTCAATGAAGATGATATCTTTAATCCTAAACCGAAAGAATAATGAAACAATACTTTAATGACCCTCAGCAGGAAGTGATGTACACGGCGGCCAAAGATTCGGTGATTGTGGGTGGTCGTGGTATCGGGAAAGGATTGATTCATGCGGCATGGAATTTGCGCAACATGCAGCGTATGCCCGGTTCCATTACAGGATTTGTCGGTGCCAACTGCAAGCGTGTCTTGACTAATACGTTGCCCTCCATGCTGATACATTGGGAGAACTGGGGATTTAAGCGTGACCTGCATTGGTGTGTCGGTCGCAAGCCGCCGAAGTCATGGGGGTGGGGTGAGCCTATTTTTGAACCCGATAACTGGGAGAATATTCTATCCTTGTATAACGGATCAATCGGCTATATCATTTCTCAGGACCGGAGCGGTACATCCAACTCGCATTCTTATGACGCACTGGATATTGACGAAGCCAAGTTTATTGACTTCGAACAGCTGAAAGATGAGACACTTCCGGCCAACCGCGGTAACAAGCAGCACTTCGGGCATCACTTTTTTCACCATGGCATGTTGATCTCCTCTGATATGCCGGTCACTAAAAAAGGGTCTTGGTTCCTGGATTATGAGAAGAAGTGTGATCCCGAGCTGATTGAGGTGATACAGGGCACTGTTTTTGAAATCTGGAAGACCAAAGATAAAATCAAGAAGTTGGTTGCGGCAGGTAAGGAGATACCTGCTTATCTGCGTTCTTATCTCCGTACCCTTTCACGTGATCTGTGCCGGATGCGTTCCGTGGCGGTCATGTACAAGGAGTATTCAAGTATCTGGAACATGCAGGTGTTGGGTGAGAAGTGGGTTAATGACATGAAACGTGACCTGCCACCGTTGACCTTCATGACGGCTATCCTGTGCAAGCGCATAGGCATCGCCCGTGACGGGTTCTATTCTTCATTGCGCCCCGGTCACAAGTACAGTGCTACCAACTTTTCCTATCTTGACAGTTTGGAGTACAAGTTTGACAAGCTCAAGGTTCCCACTTCGTTGGCTGATGCCGATGTAGAACCGGGCTTGCCTATCTGCATTGCCTTCGACTTCAATGCCAACATCAACTGGCTGGTGGCAGGGCAGCCGGAAGGGCGCAAGCTCAAGGTACTTAAATCCTTTTTCGTCAAGTACGAGCGCAAGTTGCCCGAACTGATTGATGACTTCTGTAAGTATTATCGCCATCATAAACGCAAGAAGGTCGTCTTTTACTTCGACAGCACGGCTTTGGGGTCAAATTATGCAGTCAATAACCAGGACTTCAAATGGGTTATCTCCCATGAATTTAAGAAACGGGGTTGGGAGGTCGAAGAGGTCCATATCGGTCCTCCCATGAAGCATATCGAGAAGTATCTGCTAATCAACCGCATGTTGTCCGGACAGGCGAATCTTATTCCTTTCTTTAACGAGCAGAACAATGAAGATCTGCTGATATCCATCCAGACGGCAGGTGTGTACAATGGGGGCAAGGACAAGCGGGGCGAGAAGTTGGCAGAAACGGAAGAGGATCGGCTTGAGGGGCGTACCGACGGTTCCGATGCGTTTGATACCTTGTGTATCGGCTGTGAGAAATTCCCACGTACCCATATCAATCTGTTTGTTACTTCCGCATTGTAGAGGTAATTACCTGTATCTCTGCCAATGACCGTGCGCCTGTTGCGTGCGGTTTTTTTTGTGTCTGTACGGGTGTGGTGGGCGCAAAATCGGTATGGGTACGTTACATATTCCGCTGATAGATTTGTAAAGTTATGAGATTTTGCTTAGCGCGGTGGGGGGTAAGCTTCGCTAGTTCCGCACAAAATGCGGGTGAAAAAGGCTGTAAATGCTTGGTAAATAGGCAATCATTTTTTTGAGCGCTGGAAAACTGAAATTTTCAGCGTGAAAATAGGATTTTTTAAAAGGTAATTCATTGTTTTCCAATATGCTATCACCCTATCGTGCGTGCGAAAATCCGCTGGCTATGCTTTCATTATAGCCGAATATCGGATTTTCGCACGCACGATAGCAGCGGTAAAAGAACACTCGTTAGTTCTTTTGATGTAGTTTGTCTCTTTCTCTCTTTCCTGCCTGTCGCCCTTGTTTGTCGCTCTCCCCCGTGATATGTATCTCCTTTATACTGCGAAGGTAAATGTTCCATCCCACATGCCAAGTTCAGGCTCTGTTCTGAAAAAAATCTCCACCCTGAAGGGTAGTATTCAAGCCGTTGGTTTTTCTGAAAACTTGTCTTTATGTGTCCTGTAACACCTTCTGATGCAGCATAAAGGCGAAACATACCCCGAGCGATAGCGACGGAATAAAAAAAAGCTCCAGGCAGGGAGAAAGAGGTTAAAGGCTCACACCCTCCGGGCTTCAAGTTCAAGAATTTAAATGATACGATAATGGCACAGAAAATCAACGATTACTATTTGAAACAGTGGCAAAAGCCGATAATCTCTTTTTTCGATTATTTGCCGATAAAGTACGAAGCTACCGAAAAGGAATGGCAGATACGGCAATTGATATGGGATTTTAAGGACGGCAGACGTAGCGGCAAGGTGGCGGAACTGGTGGCTAGGCAGATACGGGCGCAGTTCGGTAGTTTGTGTGATACGATAACATTTGCCTGTATTCCTGCTTGTACGGTGGTGGCGAATGCTATCCGTTATGAGGAATTTGCGGAAGAGGTGTGCCGTTTGACGGGTGCTACCAACGCATACAAGGCGATAACCATTGAGGGGGAACGGCTTGCCGTTCATGAGAACCAAAACGGAAAAAATATTGAATCGGTGTATATCATTAAGTTTAATCGGGATTTTTTCAACGGAAAAAAGGTGTTGCTTTTCGATGATATTATAACCCGTGGCTTTTCCTATGCCCGTTTTGCGTGCGAGATTGAAAATTTCGGTGCTGAAGTGTTGGGAGGTTATTTTTTAGGTAGAACATTATTAAAATAAATGGGTATGAATACATTATTTGATAGAGATTACAGAGCGTTGAATCAGAGTGAGTTAATTTATAAGGTGACGAACCGTAGGGAATTTTCCAAACAGGAAAATATGACTTTTGAAGAAGTTTTGGAAAGTCTGACACCGGCACGCAGGGAAGTAGCCGAAGCCGTTATCGAATTATACAAGAGATGCAAGAACAAAGAGCCGGAAAAGATATTGAGCAGCAAGGACATATATAATTATATGTATCCTGTCATGACCGATTTGAAACAGGAGGAATTTTGGGTGGTTTTTATAAACCACTCCCATAAGGTAATCAAAAGGAAGAGAATATCAATCGGTAGAATTGATTCCACAGTGGTGGATGTACGGTTGGTATTGAAAGAGGCTTTGTCTTGTTGTGCGGTGGCAATGGTGGTTTTGCATAATCATCCGTCAGGAGCGGTCAAACCCAGCAGGCAGGATGATGATGTAACGGAAAAGCTGTCTAAAGCAGGAAAGTTGATGGAGGTTGAGTTAATGGACCATGTGATTTTGGGTAATGGGGCATATTACTCTTACAGGGATGAGGGGAGATTGTGATAGGAGAGAGCCTGTCTTTAGGGGCAGGCTTGAAAATTTGCCGTCGGCTGCCGCCGCGCTCACAAGTTCACACGACGGCAGCCGACGGGACAGCGGAATTTTTTTTGTTTTTCCGTTCCTTCAACCACGGAGGGGATGATATAAAAAATAATATCATTTTATGCGTTTTTATTTGGTGAATGATATAAATATTTATATCTTTGTGGAGTCAAACAATAACAATAAACACATAATGAAAAAATGCAAGGTTAGAGAGGTGGTTAAATTGCTCGAAGCTGATGGATGGGTGAAGTTGAAAGGCTCAGGGGGCGATCACCGGCAGTTCAAGCATCCGACAAAAAAAGGCAGGGTGACGGTCAGAGGGCATGAGAGTGAGGTTTTGAGTCAATTTTTATTAAACAGTATTTGGAAACAGGCAGGGTGGAAATAACACCCTGCTAAAAAGATAAGTATGGGATTATGGCTAAGATTAAAGTAAAAGTAGATTGGTGTGACAAGAATTTCGGTGCGGTCACCGAAGAGGATGTATTGTGCGGAATGGTTGTCGCTACATCCAAAAGCTATGAGGGGCTAATGGATGAACTGGCTGCTGCGGTTCGTGAGCATATTGAAGGGCTGGTGCAGGATGGTGAGGTGCTTCCCGATTGGCTGGTTCGAGGTGATTATGAGTTTGATGTTGAATTGGGAATGGCTGCCTTACTTCGTAAGTGCGAGCAGTTCACTTCGTTGGCTGCCATCTCACGGGCTTCGGGTATCAACCAGCAGCAACTTTCACATTATGCAAGCGGTTTGCGTACTCCGCGCCAGGAGCAGCGGAAACGTATTATTGACGGTATTCATCGTATCGGTCAAGAGTTCTTATCAGTTGTGTAGTTATTGTTTGACAGCATGACAGGCAACTTGATTAGTCAGGCTCCCACGGGGTGGGAGCTTTTTTATTGGAATAAAAGTATTCTTTTGTATTGTCAGATATTATTATTATATTTGCAGTGCCCTCAAATTTAGTGACATAAATACTGGTAAAACAGGACATGAATCCCTTTTCAAGACGTAATCCGTAAAATCGGGTTAAGGTTACACTAATACCTTTGGGCGCGTTTTGATAAGGGATTCGCCATATTTGTCAAGATGGAATACTGTGACTTTGAATCTTTGATTGGTGACCTAAAAGAACTAAATACACAACAAAACTACTGGATGGTGCGTACCATGGGAGGAGCCTATTATGGTGAATTTGTGAGAGGTAATTATGTTGTTTCTAATAAGTAGAAAATAAAGAATAAAAAACTTTTTGTGTATAAAAGAATTAGAAAATGAAACTTTTTCTGGATTAGGTAAATATTATATTTGAAAATCTGTAAAAAAAATAAGTTCTTTTATTTTTGCAAAAAATCTGGCTGTATGGAACATTATTTAGAACAATTGTACGATAAGTTTTATAAAACAAAGTTATCTGAGGCTAAGATACAATTAATTTATCTAATAATAGGTATAAAAGTACAATACGAATGTCAGGATTATAAATGTCCATTATATATTGATATTAAGAAGTTTATTAAGTACTATTTAAAAAGTAGGGCAAATAAAGATTATGGTTATGATGAGTATAATTCACAAAAAATTATAAGTTGTATTCATAATGTTGATAAGTATAAACAATTGGAGTTGCTCGTGTATGTGAAAAGGCATTTGCAGAGTTCATTTGAGCCGACAGATTGGGTTGATGAGCAAATAAGTAATGTAAAAAAAAGATTTGTATAAGCAAAAACATAATTATTTTTTATGGATTTTATATTGTTGTACGGATTCATTGTTAAAAATGTGTCTTACTATAATGTTTGTTTTTATACTTACTTTTTTGTTTTTGTTACCTGCTTTTTGTGATTGTATGGTTTTATACCAGATAGAATATGCGGAATTAACTTCTAATTTTTATTTAAACCATATAATTAACGTACTAGCCCTGTTTTTTGATTTAGATATTGGATGTAAATTAATATGTTTAAATTGTTTTAGTGTATTAGTATATTTGATTGTAAGATTTTTATCTTTTGTTGTTGTGGGTAATTTCTTATATCAAAAAATAATGCAAAAATTAACTTTTTCATGAAGCGACTTAATGAATTAGCAGATGCTTTGTATCGAAAACGAAATTCTATTTATTTTCGTTTGTTGTGTGTATGTTATGCATTAATTATTGTTTTGGTACATACTAATATATTTCCGTTTTGGTATTATATTGTTGCAATATTAGTGTATATATCTTTCTATTATTATTTGTTGTTTAAGAATAATTATTTAAGACTATTGTGTGATTATCTGTTTATTCTATTTACAATATGGGGTAAGGATAATGCAGATATAACTTCTTTAATGTTTATTCTTTTGCCTATTTTTAATGCTATTAATTTTTCAGGAACCAAAAGAAATCCATACTTGCTGTCTTTATATGCAATGGCGACATATGTTGTATATGTGTATCCTGATATTGATGTTTTGTCTATAATTATTGCATTTTCGAGTGTTTTTTTTATAGATTATTATTCGGCTTTAAGATGGAAATTGAACATCTTTCAGCAAAAACTGCTGGATCATGTGGATGAATTTTATACGGTTGTGAGTAAACCGCATAAAATATATAATCAAGCAATAGCGGATATTAACGAGTTCTTAGGAAGAGATTATGTAAAAAATATTTTTTGTATGATTAGGGAAAATGGCACATTGCATATTGTAAACTCTTCTATTTTTACATTTACATTCAAAATCTCTCCTAATCTTATACAAGAAGATAAACTGAAAAATAATTTGATTGTTTATAATGTAGATTTTTTATATGATAAAAACAAAAGCGAATATAATATTGTGTATCCAGTTAGATCTATACAAGGAGAAGATGTAACAGATTATGTTTTTATTCTTGTATTGAAGAGAAGACTTCCTGTCTATAGATTATTGTCTGGAGTCCTTTTTTTAATAGAAACGTTCTTTACAAGAATAGCAAAAGTACTTCATAATGAGAAAAAACTTCGTCAAATAAAAAGAGAAACGATTAAAGATTTAAGAAATAAAGCTAGATTTGTAGAGCGTTCTGTTAATACTATGCATTTTATAAGAAATAGATTAAGCCCTTATAAAACTTTAATTCAAACAATTGATATGAGATATAAGAGTTCTCAGGATATGAAAGAAAAATTGGATAAGATAATTATGCAACAGAATAAGATTGCTCAAAAGGAACTTGAGCAAATTATTTCTAAAGCTAACTATTTACTTGAAAAAGATAATAATCCATTTAGTTATAATGAAATGGAATTTTATTCTGTGGGGAAGATTTTTGCTTTGGTAAGAGCGTTGTGGAATGAATCTTTTCAGGAACAGAATTTCCAAATAGAAGAATTTAACATAGAGGATACAGAAAGATATAAAATTTTGTCTAATTTTGATGGACTTGATATTCTCTTTTCTGACTGGATTGGTAACATGTATAAATATCAGAAAGGGAATGTATGGTGTCAGATAAAAATAGAAAATGAGGGAATGGTTATAAAATTCTTGAATGATTATAAGTCTTCTGATAGAGAGATAAAGGAGTTGATTAGTGATTTTAATAAAGATGATAGACAACAGATCACAAGAAGAACAACTCATGGTATATATATAATGAAACAGATAATAAGTGAATTAAATATAAAACATCAAGTGACTAAAGAGAAAATAGGTGACATAGATGTTTTATCCTTATCGTTAATTGTTCCATTAAAAAAGGAAGAAGAAAATGGAGAATCAAATACTTATAATTGAAAATGAATACTATTCGGTAAAAATGGCTTTTGAAGCAGCAAATCTTTTGGCTTTTCGAAATGAACTTATATACCATAATATAAGTAAGGCTCAGGATATAAAATATGAGAGATTAATGGAATATTCTCTAATATTTATTGATATTAGTTTGGCTCAAAAAAGTGATTTAGATGGATATGGGATAATTGAGTCTTTTAAGACATATAAAATAGAACTTTTAAAAAGAGTGGTCATTATCACAGGCAATAATAAGATAAAGGATGAAATGAAAAAAAGGGAATTAGATTGTTTTGGTATTGATATTATTATGAAACCTATTGGCTTTCAAGAGATAATAGACGTGATAAATAAAAAAAGATTATTAGTTTAATTTTTTATATATTCTTTTTTGACAAGGGATGTTTGTTTACAAACAATGGAAACATTGATATTTCTATTGAGTTGGTAAATATTAGGTTTGTTAATTAAATTTGTAGAGCGCGGTTAATGCTCATGGTTTTTAATGGGCTTTTTTTATGCCTATACATAATCATTTTCGTGAATTCATGGAAATGGTACATATAAAAGGATATTGTAGAAGTCGCAACTTGTTTGCAAAATCTACGGCTGTCTTTCCCATACAATTTTAGCTCTCGGGCGGAAATCTGTATCTGTTTGGCGACACGGGAAATGGCAGCCGTTCTTTTTCTGCCTAAAATGCCAACAGATACAGTATGAAACAAACAGTTTCAATTCCTGCTACCGACATAAGTGTCGTGAGCAAATCGTCAGTCCTAACTATGTGGCTGAACCGTGAGAATCAATTATTTTCTTCCGTACTTGAAGAATCAGTGTCCAACCGTCAGGTGTGCCTTATGGCTCATGCTTCCTTGGCTTTCATGGCACTGGCAGGTTCTGCTTTCAAGAAACTTTTCCAAAAAGTTTGTGGATTAAAAAATAATCCCCATCTTTGCAATGACTTCCATTTTGAACAGGCGGACAGTACCGCCAACATAGCCGTTGGCATTTTTTATGCCCATGGATTATCATATAGTTCCGTCCCGTGTGGAGCGTTAATGCGCCCACTGCCTGTTCAAGGTGGAAGTCAACGGGGAGCGGAACTTTTTTTGTTCCCTTCCCGTAATAATCAACATATTGTTTCATTTTAAATGACTTCCAAAATGAAAAATCAAACAGTTACTTTGCCTGTATCAGAGGCAAAAAAATCCACGTTCAGTGTGTGGTGTGAAAAGGAGAACCAATTGTTCTCATGTGTTCTTGAATCCGTAGTTACCAACCGTCAGGTGTGCCTTATGGCTCATGCCTCCTTGGCTTTTTCTGCATTGGTATGTGCTGCCTTCAAAAAACTTTCTTCAAAAGTTTGTGGATTAAAAAATAATCCCCATCTTTGCAATGTCGTACATTTGAAACAGGCGGAGAATACCGCCGACTTTACCGTTGGCATTTTTTGTGTCCATGGCTTACCATATACATATAGTTCCGTCCCGTGTGGAGCGTTAATGCGCCCACTGCCTGTTTCAGGTGTACGACAACGGGGAGCGGAACTTTTTTTGTTTCTTCCCATACTAATTAACATATTGTTTCATTTTTAAATGTCGTACAAAAATGAGAAACGAACTTGTACTATCCGCAAAGTCTGCGGAACATTCAGCCTTTATTCTATGGTTGAATTCTGAGAACGTATTGTTCTCGTTTGTGATGGAATCTTCCATAAACAATCTTCAAATGTTATTGATGGGTCACGCCTGTCTTTCATTCTCCGCATTGATATGTGCCTCATGTGTGTCCGTGGTTCCTGCCCTGCTTTGCCTGGCTTGGTTTGTTGTGTCGTTACATCTTTGCAAGAAAGGAGGTCTACGATGAAATTCTTTATTGATGAACCCAAAACTTACCAGTCTGTCAACAATAAAGGCAGGGCTATGAACAAGTGGATTTCCACTTTCGCTCATGTCTTGATTCCTGATGAACTGTCACGTGATGCCTTTATTGAGAGTGTTCGTGCCAAAGCGTCCATGTTGGATGAAGAGTTTCCAAGAACCAAACCGCTTCGTGTGGATGTTTTAAGAGGTAATCACATACAGATCTCAGTTTATCCCGATAAGAATCAATTTAATACAGTTTTTATAGTTTATATTTATCCTGTACGTGGAGAGTTCCGCTTCTGTGAAGCTTCAGACCCGAAAATGCTGGAAGGAGGTATGAAATGAAAGATGAATTTATAATATCCAAAGTGATTGAAACTGGTAGCGAACATCATGAAACGGTGAGTTACCAGATATATAAACCGAAAAGTGATGATGAAATAAATCTCAGCCGTGAGGAGCTGGTCCGGTTATCTCTGTTCCTTAATGAGTATGTAAAAAAGGAGGTGGATCATGAAAAATAATTCTACTCCCAATCAATCTCGTGTAGAGGAATATGTATTGATTGAATATCTGATGGCGTTTCTTCCGGCTGATCAGCCCGATGGTGATGGTGTGTTGTTGAAAAGTACACAAGATATTCAAGATGATTTGTCTGATATGGTGGAGTTGTCTTTGAAGGATATTGCATCTATGATGCGTGATACAGGCTATCACATCCATATAGACAGTGACAATCGTCCCAAATGGATGATGATGCGTCGATAAGAAACATTTTTTTATACATTTTACATAGGGGGCATTCTGTTGCGAAACAGGGTGTCCCTGTCTTTTATTGCTCGTGGTATTTGCCTTATTTTTGAAATAAAAAAGGTTATATGATAGTTTTAGTAAAGGATATCCCGGCCTATGCCTTCAGTTCCGGACTGAACGAGCTGGTGTTCGCTACGGATCAGAATAAGGCTGTTCTCTCATTGACAGTCGGAGAAAAAGAGATTCTGTCCGAAACTTACATTCCGGATGCTTCCGGCCGGATAACCATCAATGATTTGCAGGGCTTGATTGAACCGTATTTGGCAACAAACCTGATAGAACGGTGCAGTTATCGGATAACGGACGGATCATCCGAACAGAATAAAAACTTTACGGTGCAGTTCTGTGCTGCGGAGTCCTCCATGCCGGCTGCGGATTTTATGGCGGGCTATTTTTTGTCCACGCTGATGGGAGAGAAGATTACGGCGATAGGGCGCAAGGAGTTCGTGCATCTGGTCACGACTGAGGCATGTCCTGTGACTGCTACCTGTGTCTATTACCGGGACGAAGACGGTTTGTCTACCCGTGAGGTGAGTTTGCGGCAGGTGACAGATACGGACAAGATCGTTACGGTAGAAGTTTCTCCCGAATTGTTGGTCAAACCGGGCTTCGAGCTGGTGCGCTATATTATTCATGCCGGAGTACGGACGCAGACTTTCTCACTCGATCCTGATGCGCCCGATGTCGCTCCGGTTCTGTTGTTCACCAATTCTTTCGGGTGCCAGGAGACGGTTTACTGTACTGGAACTCATGCGTTGGAGCCGGAATACGTCCGGTCCACCGCTTACACTAATGGCATGTTCCGTAATTATCGGATTGATGAGACCAAGGTGTTCAAGGCCAATACGGGTGTGTTGACACATGAGATGGCGTTGTGGCTTGATGATTTGTTCCGGTCTAAAGAGATTTATCTGCTGGACGGTACGACAGTGGGCAAGGAGGTTACCATCACCGAGTCGGAATCGAAGCGCAGCAACGATCCGGATCATTTGCCGTTCTTTACATTCTCTTATCGGTATGCGCAGCGTAATCACAATATCTTGCAGTTGCCGCGTGCCGGACGTGTGTTCGATAATACATTTGATTATACGTTTGAGTGATATGGGCATAAAGGTAATACATAGGCTTGATGCCATTCGGCTGCTGGAATCCGGACAGCCGGTTGATTTGCGTGTCTGGAAACTGTCCACAGGTGACATCATTGAGTACAAGGGGGTAGTCTGTATCGGTTCCCATTGGCGGGGAGGCACGCATCTGGTCAAGTGTCCCAATTCCGGACTGCCGCGCAGGTTGCGTGATATCACATTGTTTTCAATTAATGGTATGGAGGTTTATTTATGAAAAATAAGACAAATAACAGGGTGCGGCTGGAGTATATCCCTTCAGGTGTGTTTGAGGTAGGCAAATCCGGCGTGCAGGCGTCCATGGAGACGGTCGAGGACAGTTCGGCGGTTTTTGACGAGGATGGCGAAGATGTTTCCTCGACGACGTTGCCGGGGGCGAAAGGTTATAAATACGTGAATTGGGGCGCTGACAACAGGCTGCCGTATGAACTGATTAGGTTGATAGGGGTTGACGAGGTGATGTCTCAGAACAAGTTGTTCAATGTGCTTACTTGTTACGGTGCCGGACAGAAGTATAATGACTATGATACGGGCAGACCGACTGTTGATAAGGAAATTAAAAAATGGATGCTGCATAACAGTATACCTTCCTTCATGCTTGAACAGGCGACAGATATGAAGTATTATTTTTTCTGTGTGTCGGTGATCATACTGTCTGTTGACGGTTCCCGGATTGTCAGGCTCCGGCACAAGGAGGCCTGTTATTGCCGGTTTGAAAAGGCGGATGATAAGGGGCGTATCAATCATGTTTTCTATGGCAACTTCCGGAAGTCGGCCTTGCGTGAGGATGAGATCGAGGTGCTGCCGTTGCTTGACGAAAAAGACCCGTTGGGTGATCTGGAGGTTCGGATGGGACGTGAACCCGGCAAGGACGGAAAAAAGTCCATACCCATTAAAGACCGCAAGTTTGCTATTCTGGTCCGTTTTCCGACACCCGGCTGCCGATACTATCCGTTACCCAACTATACTTCTATTTTTCGAGGCGACTGGTTTGACATCAAGCGGTTGATTGGTAAGGGGAAAAAAGCCAAGCTGAAGAATCATGCGACGGTTAAGTACCAGGTTGAAGTCCACAAGGATTTTTGGTCCAATCTGTTGGCTGAAGAGCACATAACCGAGCCTGTAAAGCAGCTGGAGCGCATTAAGAAAGAAAAAGAGAATATTAAAAATTTTGTGTCCGGCATCGAGAATTCCGGCAAGGTCTGGATTACCGGTTATTACATCGATCCTAACGGTAAGGAGAACCGTATGGTGCGTATCAATGTGATTGATACGACTAAAGAGGGTGGCGACTGGTCTGAAGACATTCAAGAGGCATCCAATATTACCTGTTATGGTGATAATATTCATCCCAATCTGGTGGGGGCCACTCCGGGCAAGTCACAGTCCAATAACTCCGGATCTGACAAGCGCGAGCTGTTTACTCTCAAGCAGTCGCTTGAGATTGCCTTTCATGATCTGATGTACACGCCGCATAATGTGGTGATTCATTACAACGGATGGGGTGAGAAGGTCTATCCGGATGTGCCGATGATCCTGCTCACGACACTGGATCAGAATACCGATGCCAAAAAGACGACAGCTAACCGGATAAACCATAATAACGATGAAGATGATAATTGATAAACAGACTTTTGAGAAGGTCGTTTTTGCGGCCGCTTCGGCAAACGTATATGTGTTTGATGCGATACAAGATCGGTTTGAACAGGCTGAACATAAGCTCTTCGGCACGGTGCTGGGGAGTGATACGGATGTGGATACGCTGCCCGTTAAAGAAGAGGTGTGCCGTTATATCTGTCTTGATGCGTTTTATCAGGCGATCCCGGGGCTGGATCTGATACTGACGGATACGGGGTTCGGTATTGTCAATAACCAGAATATATCTCCGGCATCACGTGATCGGGTTGAATCGTTGCGCGTGCAGATACAGCGTGAGGCGGATTATGCGCTGGACTGTATTATTGAGGGCATGACTGGTGATGACGCTTGGTCTTCCTCAGTTTGTGCCCGGTTGGTGATCAGTTCCCTTTACTATACCGGTGCCCATGTGCGTGATTTTGCAGGCCGACCGGCAGCCATCCGTACTGATCTGCTCGAACTTCGTCCGCAAATCAGCGAGGCAGAAGAATATATCCGGCGCGAGATATCCGCAGTTTTATTTGATCATTTGCTTGAACAAATCCGGTATAAGTCACTGGCTGAAGCCGAGATACCGTTGGTTTGTGCGCTCCGTAGGGCGATAGGTTTTTGGATCAACAAGCAGTTGCCGGCATTCCGTGTGGAACTGGCGGATGTGGTTAACCTGCTGGAGAGATGTCCGGACGATTTTCCGGCGTATAAGGATAGCGATGCGTATAAGGTAAAACATTTTGAATACTACAAAAATGAAAAAGAAGACACCTGCTACTTTTGGGGATAGGTTGATCAACTTCCATCTGCCGGATGCGTGGCACAAGCTGGAGCAATGGCAGTTGCGCTATGTGTGTTATGTCATGACCCATTTCGATCCGGTCACGGCAAAGACATACATCTTTGTCCGGCTGCTGGGGATCACTGTATTGAGCGGACAGGAGGACGGGTGGGTTTGTTCTGTTCGCAACGGACGGAAAAAGGTCCGGTTCTTTATTCATTCGTGGCAGGTACAGTCTTTCCTGCACACGCTGGACTTTATCGAGCGTCCGGGTGACACGCCTTTCTGCTTGTGGCGGATCGGCAGGTTCCGGTCGGTGGATGCTCGGTTGCATGATGTTCCGTTTAAGGAGTATGTCAGTATTGAGAATTATTATCAAGGCTTTTTACACACGCGTGATAACGCTCTTCTGCGTTCCATGGCAATTTTGTTGTACGTGGACCGGCAAGGGCGGCATCCCCGCCGGTTCAATCCTTCAGAAGAAGAACTGCTGTCCGTGTTCTTGTGGATTGCATCGGTTAAGAATCATTTTACAAAATGTTTTCCCTATCTGTTCCGTCCTCCGGAGCGGCTGGAGGGTGGAACCCTCAATATGCTTGAGCTCGTCAATGCGGAGATCCGGGCATTGACAGGCGGGGATATCACTAAAGAGAGAGAAGTATTGCAGATGGATTGCTGGCGGGCGTTGACCGAACTGAACGAGAAGGCCCGCGAGGCACAGGAGTTACAACAGAGATATGGATGCAAATAATTTATTCGATGCGCTGTCCTATTTTAAAGGAATGTGCAAAAAAAACAAATTGGCCAAGGTGCACGCTTTTTATCCGTGTGTCTGTTCCGGCATAAACTCGCTTGAAGAGGTTCTTCAGAACCTTCGGCGCGAATCTGCTTTTTTCGCGGTAGATGATACGAATGACGGAGTGACCGAGAAGCGTTCCGGAGGATATTTTAAAAAGCGTACTTTTACCGTGTTTCTCATGATGCGGTATCGTATCAGTGATATGGTGGAACGCCAGGCGGCACTGGAGGTGTGCCGGCAACTGTTCCGCCAGGTGCACAGCAGGATGCTGGTTGACCGTGAGAATCTGGATAACGAACTGGTGTACCTGAATACGGATAATGTGTATTCACGTGAACTGGGTGAATACTTTATTTCCGGATGTACGGGTCTGTATTTTATGGTTGATGTTTCTGAACCGGTATCTCTAATTTATGACAGTGATGAGTGGGAGGAATGAGAAGCGTCCGGCGGCCACAGATGAAGACCGTAGAAAATACATCGATGCGTGGCAAGAGATGATGATAACCATTTGGCGTGAGAAAATTGTGCGCTTGCAAGTATATGATACTGCATACTTGCACAATGATATCACGGGCAATGTGGCATCGTCCACACAAGGCTTGGCTAACATTCAGCATAAATTCTTGGAGTATGGCATTTATCAGGATTGCGGTACCGGGCGTGGGTACAAGCATGGCAATGGTGGCAATCTTGAGTTTTTGGACTGGTCAAATAGAAAGGAACGGGTACGCGAGCAAAAGTCTGGCAAGGTTACAGAAGGTTGGCCGCGAACTCCCCGTGAATGGTTCTCACGAGCCTATTTTGCTTCGGTCATGGTCTTGAAAGAGCAGATGGCATATATGTATGGTGAGGAGTTCTGTGGTCTGCTCGTGGAGAAGGTTGAAGAGGCGAATCACAAGCGCAGTACCTCCATGCGCTCACATTTGTGGGGGCGTCATAAAAAGAAATAATGTCTTTTTACGGTTTTGGGCTTTGTTGTTTCTTTGGAATAAAAAAGTAAATGGCGGATATTAAAGACACATTAAAAAAACTGGCGGAGCAGATAAGAGATGAGCGTAATGCCGGAGCGAATACGGCATTGCGTGTCGGTTCTTTGTTGTTGGCCATGATTGATGCCTTGTCTGACAAAAGTGAGTTGGATGATATGTTTATTCATAAGGATAAGCCGGATTCTACTGATTATCTGCTTTCTTTGCTGGGTGGGGCGAAAATAGGTAAAAGTCTTACTTTCGGTGACTTTTTCACTGGTGTTAAAGGCGGTTATATCGGTGAGGACGCCCGTGCCGAGCTGGAGGCTTTGGTTCTGCGCAGCTCTTTGAGTGTTCCTGAACTTCGTTTCAATCGTCAGACTTATTTTGAGGGATACAATACTATAAGTCCCGGCGGAGGGCTGAAGATAAAAAGCTTTATCGCCAATAGTGACGGCAGTTATACTGTCACCCCTGATCTGGAGGATGGTGTACCGCTGGGACAGAAGCCGGACGATATCCTCCTAGGCTTCTGGCATGACAAAAACGTCACTACCGGTGACTTTATTGGTTTCAGAAAGGTACAGTACCGTATCACTTCCGCAGATTACAATGAGAAGACATTCGTGATGGTTCCTCGTCCCGGATATGAGTTCGTCCCCCATAACGAGATGCGTCTCGGACAGACGGGCAACTTCACCGACAAGGAGCGTCAGACCTATATCATCATAGACGTGCGTGATGGCAACTGCTGCATCACCCTTGTTGACAATGCCAACACCTGGGACCCGGAGCCGGCACAGATGAAGAGCTGGTTCGGCAAGAAGAAGGGCATGACCATCAACGGGATCAACTGCGACAGGTTTTCGGCGGTATTGCAGGATATCATCATGACGGGATTGATTTTTCAAATTGATGAAATTACCGGTAACACAGTCCGCGTTCCTATCGACTTCCCTAACTGGGAGCCGGGCAGGAAGTATGCGTATTATTCCCGTGTGCCCCATAACGGTTCCACATGGTTGTGCGTCAATGACAAGGGTACTACTTCCGAGCCATCCGAAAACAATCCGGACTGGCTTGTATCAGCCGCCAAAGGTGACAAGGGTGATCCGGGTCTGTCTGTAATAGGTGGCGGTCATTGGGAATCCTCTAAGACCCCATACGAGGTCA
>OAWO01000223.1_pt1 | contig 31396 bp, 39 predicted proteins | sample 1495421 | NCBI WGS metagenome assembly OAWO01 (sample SAMEA2580162, study PRJEB22360) | human gut metagenome | biome: human gut; feature: human-associated habitat; material: faeces | place: Denmark | collected 2008/2010
ATCAGCTTCGTGACATTGCCCTGTGTCATATTTTTCATTTTATCACCTACAAGGTCTAATTCTATCATATTTTTCACAATAGGAATACAGGAATAGAAAAAAATACCGATGATAGCCTGATTCTTTTAAATCGCTAAAAGGAAAATTAAAAAATGCCGGAACTATACATAATTCGGCATCGTATTTATTTCTTTCACAAGATTGTGGTTTATGAAAAAGCTGCTTCATAGCATCAAATATGAGTATATGCAGCTTCCTATTCCTTCGCACACATCTGTTTACTTATATCCGTTTTTTCAGTTGTACGATCGATTAAGAAATCTAATCTCCCCTGTATGAGCAGCGCTGCTTCCTTGTTTCAGCACAATGGTATCACCTGTACAAAGAATTCAATGATTTTTGGCAGTGATTCTCTGGACAGGTATTCCTGAAACTGCAGGTATTCCTGCGAATCCAGAAAGCAGGTATTGGAGGAGCGCAGATGGTATACGATATCCCCAACCGGATTTGTCCCCATCGCAATTTCACCATATGCAAGAGCGCCGATGGCAAATTTAAACCCGATGGAAATCGCACCGATACTGTATACACCGATAGCAATCGCACCGATGCTGATGTAGCCGATCGCCAGACAGCCAATGGCAAAGTAGGATAATGCAAGCGGACCGATGGCGAACAATAGCCCCAGTGTGAGCAGACCTAGACTGCATAGCCCCACGCTTAAAAGTCCGATGGAAATCACACCGACGGAAACATTTCCAATCGCAATAATTCCCTTGGCAACCCTCCAATAGCCTTCCTCCGTACGTCCTCTTCCAACATTGATATCCACAAGGGGAATTCCACAGATTGACAGCTTGGAGCGATACCGCTTTTCATATGTATAGCGGTTATGCACATAAATAACTTCCTTTTCCTTAACAACCTCTTTTTCCAGGGGGATTTTATTTCCCAGCAGCTCATCAATGCTGACCCGCAAGCTTCTGGAGAGTGTTTTCAGATTCTCCATATCCGGATTGGCAGTACCATTTTCCCACTTAGATATCGCCTGCCGCGATACATCACACAGTGCTGCAAGCTCTTCCTGCGACATTCCTTTTTCTTTTCTTATTTGATATAAATTGTCTTTGAATTCCATACATTTTCCTCATTTCCTGATGACTGTATTCTATCAGTTTCTATGCTGTTTTACCATACTTCATACATTCCAAATCCGCAACCACTGGTAGCAAAACCGCCTTTTGCAGTTTTTTTGGATTATAATCACCTGAAAACTTAAAGCTTTATACAAAAAGCAGACCTTCCATTTCATCTCCATCCGGCCTGCTTTTCTGCATTATCTTTTCTATCCTATATCTGATTTTATCATATCTGCTACAAGGGCACCTTGCTTACTGTTTGAATTATTCGATATGATATCCAATCCTCTTTCTACAGTTATCAATGCCTGTGAAGAATGCCGTAGTCTTCTATTTGTCAGCCTTAAAGCGTTCAAATGACTTAGGAATTCCATATAGTCTTTTTTCTACCACTTGGCCAGCTTCAACAATCCCATGCATACCGCAAGTGTGGAGGCGATATATTGATGCCGGTTCCGTACTGCTCTCATTTTCTCATTTCTACCCATAAATACCTATGTGTGTCAATTTCCATCTATCATGTATATAAGGTGCAAACTTTTCTGCAATGAGCATTACCGGTACAGCGGCAGGCTCCCGCATAATCTGTTGATTTTCTTTTTATCACCATACAGGCCAATGCCGAGGTAATGAAACTGATTCTCCGGCAGATTTTTTGCCTTCACAATCCAATCCTCATACACATTGCAGGTCTGTGCTGCATCACTGAAATCAACGATAATGACATCTTCATATTCCTGATCAAACAGCTGCCGACGCAACTCCTGAAGCTTTTCTGTTTCCATCTTCAGAATCGGAAGCGGTATTTGCAGAATGCCCATATGTATATTTCCATCCGCATCCTGAACATCACAGCCGATGGCTTCCTTCACCTTACTTCCCAGTGTCATCCCCAGTAGTGCCGCGGTATTTGCGGCAATTCCCGGTGCCAGTGATGCATCCATCACCATGACGCATTTTCTGTTTTTCTCCATACACGTTCTCCTTTACGATTCTGCGACAGCAGAAGACCCAATACAATCATCACGATACCAAGCACACCGACGATCGTGACCGTTTCCTTCAAAATCCATACCGATGCCAGCGTGGTGACAACCGGCACAGCATAGATATACACACTTGTCTGTACAGTACCCAGAATACGTACGGCACTGTTCCAGGAAACAAAGCACATCGCACTGGCTCCCAGTCCCAGAAACAGTATATTGGCAATATTTAATTCCGTAAGCTGTTCCACCTTCGGCAGTTCCATACCGGATAACATAATAACCGGAAGCATGCACAGCAAACCGTAAAAGAAGATTCTGCGGGTCATCGGGATGGTTGTGTATCCAAAGCTGCTTATTTTCTTTGTTATCGTAGAATATAGTGCCCATACGATGGCGGCTCCCAGCGCAAGCAGATCACCCTTTGGATTTAATGCCAAATTCTGACTTCCCTCCAGGGAAATACAGAGAATTCCAGTCATGGCAATCAAAAAACCAATGAAAAAGCGTACTCCGGGACGCGTCTGTTTTAACAGCCAGATTCCGAAAAACATGGTGAAAAACGGTGAAACAGCCACGATGATACCAACATTGCTTGCCTGTGTGTAGGTAAGTGCTATATTCTCCATAAGAAAATACAGGGTAACTCCACAGAGTCCTGCCGCAAGAAAATACAGCTCTTCCTTTTTCTCTTTAACTCTGGTCAGCCTTGGAGCGACTGCCCATAAAGCCAGATAACCGATCATAAACCGAGTGAACAGTATCTGCAAAGGTGTAAAATCCCGCAGCAGCACCTTGGTTGAAATAAAGGTGGTCCCCCATATAAGAATAGTCATACACGCAAGCATATGACCCTTGATCTGCTCATTCATCCAATTCGCTCCTTTTCTGTGTGAATATACTCTGATACTGCTTTGGTGTTATACCGATAAAGCTTTTAAAGTAGTTTGTAAAATGGCTCTGATCGGAAAACCCGCAATCCAGCGCAAGCTTACCGATTGCTTCACCCTGTTCCAGCAGACGCTTTGCTTTTTCGATCCGAATGGATTGCAGATAACGATATGGAGAAACACCAACCTCTCTGGTGAACAGACGCAGCAGCTGATAGCGGCTCATCTTGCTAATCTTTGAAAGAGTATCAAGAGAAATGGATTCTTCATAATGCGTATCCAGATATTCCTTCATAGCCTTCACCGCTTCCGTAAGCTCTCTGCTTGCCTCTACTGGAACCATATGTTCTTCCAGCAGCTGTTCAATCAGAAAGTAAAAGGCCTCCTCACGTACCAGCAGACTGCTCTGTGATACGATAACATCATACAGCTCACGAATGGACAGTGCCAGCTCTGCCTGCGGAATCAGCGTATCCTTAAACTGAAGATGGATGTGTTTCCCGGTTATCTCCTTTACTGCCTTGTCCATGACATCTACAGGAACATTGATTGCACGATAATCCAGAACCTCTCCGGCTACCGGCGCACAATTATGTGTTTCACGCGGATTGAATAAAATAACATCTCCGCGCTGTGTATCATATTCCTGATTTCGACACCAGAGATGACGTTTTCCACCCTCCATAAATCCGATTACATAAAATTCATGAAAGTGAACAGGAAATTTCTGTACGATTCCACTTAAATTATACGCCTCGATCTGAAGGTCTTTATCATAATAGATGTGTCGCTGCTCCTGCAATGCTGCCATGCCCATTCCTTCTTTCTGTCGCTGTATGTATGGTAACATAAAAAAATGATATTCTCTTGTAAGATATTGCATCAGGATAAGCGCCGTAAAAGCTGTTCGTGTGCTGAAAAGGCAGAAGTATGATGAAACCTGTGTCCTGCATCTTGCATGATGACCTGAAAGTTTGTGTGCCAATTGCCGCAGTACCTTAAGAAAAGGCTTTACATTTATACAGACGCACTTCGCATGGTCAAAGACTGTCCTTAAATGCTCATTGTGGTTTATCAAAAGCTGTAGCCTTACTATTCTCTTTTTGCGCATCTATAGTATAGCATGGCTGCGGACGCAGAAACAGCGCAATTTGCACGCAGCCATTCTGCACACTGTGAAGCTGAAATAGAAAAGCATCATTATGAAAATTCCAGCGTGCTCAAAAAAACTTTTTTGAATAAAAAGGAGGAAATTCTGACAATCTCCTTCCTGTTCCTTATTCTGCCAGTCCCCTACGCTGCCGGTAATGCGCAAGCGCCCCCAGCAGATTGGCATCCTGCCGATACGTACAGCATTCCAAACGCGGTGTCAGTGTTGCAAAATCCAGCCCCTTCTGCAGCTTCTCATACGCTTCCATGATTCGCTGTGTAAAATCCTTTCGTGCACTGATTGCCCCCCCAAACAAAATCATTTCCGGATCCAGCATATGCTGCACATTGAAGACACCAAAGGCAAGCTCCTCATAAAAGGTCTGAATAACCTTGCTGCACAGTTCATTTCCCTGCTGTGCTTCTTCAAAAATCCGCACACCATTCCATTCTTCCGCTGTCAAAGCCTCCATTTTGCGCACCATACTCGAGGTAGAGGCACACAGACTGAAATTTTGGACACTGCCGTCCGGCTGCTTTACCAGCATCATGCCAAATTCACCGCCATAGCGATGCGCTCCATGGCAAATGTTACGATTTCTCACGATTGCACCACCCACACCGGTTCCAATCACCAGAAACGCCATATCCTGTATGTTCTTCGCCTTGCCGTAAAACAATTCCGATAATGCAGCACAGTTCGCATCATTCTCTATTTCACAGCACAGCCCCAGCTCCCTCAGTATCCTTTCCTTCCACGAAAAGCCGTGGATAAAAGGAACTGCACTGCTTCCGCCGATCACGCCGCTGTCACAATTCACTGCCCCGCAGGAGCTGATTGCCACACCGGACAACGTAACCCCCTGCATGGTGATATCCTTCTTATATGCTTTCATATATGCGAGCAGTCCCTCTATGTCTGCGCTCATAGGATAGGATCTGGTATGGAAAAGCCTTCCTTCCTCATCTGCAGCTGCACATTTCAGAGAGCTTCCTCCGATGTCAAAACAAAGATACGTATCCATTAGAACCCCCGTTTCTCTGCCAGCTCGCGGAACCAGCAGCCACTTTTCTTTATCGTACGCTTTCCGGTTTCCAAATCAATAGAAATCAGTCCGTAGCGGTTTTTATATGCATTCAGCCAGCTCCAGCAGTCAATGCCCGTCCATACATGGTAGCCGATACAGTTACTGCCTTCCTCAATTCCCTTATGCAGCCAGGTAAGGTGCTCCTTATAGAAATCAATTCGGTAGTCATCCTCAATTCTGCCATCCTTGATAAACCGTGCTTCGTTTTCAACGCCCATTCCGTTTTCCGTTATCATCCATTCGATATTATCGTATTTGGTACGAATGTTGGTTGCGATATCATACATCCCCTTCGGATAGATTTCCCATCCGCGATAGGGATTGATTCTTCGGTTTGGCATTTCATAGAAATCATAGAAGCTCTCCGGCGTTATCATCGCTGCAGGGTCCACCGGTGTTTCCTTCGCTTTGACACGGATCGGCTGATAATAATTCACTCCGAGAAAATCCACGGTATTTTCCTTTATGACTGCAAGCTCGTGTTCCTCATAGTCCGGCAAAAGCGTATGCTCCTTCAAGAGCTCCACCAGCTCCTTCGGATATACTCCAAGAACAGCGGGGTCAAGAAAGCTTCGAGCAGAAAACAGCTCTGCAATGCGGGATGCCTCGACATCCTCCTTTGCCTGACTGCGTGGATAATTCGGGGTCAGGTTTAAGATAATGCCGATTTTTCCATCACACATTGCATGGAAGGCCTGTACTGCTCTGGCACTGGCAAGTGCCGTATGAAAAGCCACCTGTACAGCAGCCTTCATATCATGGCGGCATGGATAATGAAAGCCGTTCAGATACCCGCACTCCACATGAACGATCGGTTCATTGAAGGTGAACCAGCGCCGTACCTTTTTCCCATAGAGAGAAAAGCAGGTACGTGCATATTCCACATAGGCATCCACAACATGATCGCTTTCCCAGCCCCCCTGCTTTTGCAATTCCGCCGGCATATCAAAATGAAACAGATTGATCATGACCTCAATGCCTTCCTCATGAAAGGCATCAATGACATTATGATAATGTGCTGCGGCAAGCGGATTCAGCTCACCATCCCCTCTTGGAAACATACGGCTCCAGCTGATGGAAATCCGGCAGGAATTGTGTCCTGTTTCCTTCAAGAGTCGAATATCTTCCCGATACTGTGTATAGAATCCGGAAGCCTCCCTCGGTCCGGTTCTGTCATGAAATTTCTCGGGCTCCTGTTCAAACCAGATATCCCATATATTTTTTCCTTTGCCATCAATGGCTGATGCCCCCTCACTCTGTGTTGCGCTGGTGGCACTTCCAAAATAAAATCCTTTCGGAAATTGTAGCATAAGCTTCCTCCTTATAAAGTTATTTCTGTAAAGCACTACGGCATGCGCTTCCTATATCGTAAAACTCGTGCGCTTCATAATGCGCCAATACTATGCTTCCATACCGGAAATTATCTGCACCGGATTTTCTGCATGGCATGCGATGTTCCTATGTGAAAAATGCCGACTGCATCGAAGGCCCTCTCCATGGGAGAGAGCCTTTCTATGTGAAGCTGTAACAACTGCATATCTGCAGCTTTTCTATGTCTATTCCTTTCGATCCTTTAAAATCTCCTCTGTACTTGCCCAGTTTGTCAAAGCGTCGCTGTAGGTGCGTACATAATGGTAGTACAGCATATCGATCATGATTAAAATCGGTATCTGACCGGATATCATACCGGTGGACTCCTCCCCGGACAGCGATGAGGTATACAGAACAACATCACTGAGCTTTTTCAGGCGGCTGTTCTGATTTCCCAGAATGCTTACCACAAGAATTCCCCGTGATGTCAGCTCTGCGGCAAGCTCCTCCAGATAGGTATTCCCGCGCAGGGTGAAGATAAAAACCAGATCCTGCTTCTGCAATACCCGCGAGCTCATTTTGATGGCATCCTTATCATGAATGACCTCTATAAATTTACCGAGGCGGGAAAAACGGAAACGAAAGTCCTCTGCTGCAGTAGCACTCAGTCCGAATGCAAAGATGTTGATAATGCGATGCTCATAAATATATCTGCATACCTGCTCCATCGCCTTGGCATCAAAGTTTTGATCCACCAGATGAAAGATGCGGAAATATTCACTCTGTAAATCCAATGAAATATTAGAAATCTGCGGCGCATTCTGCATATTCAGATGCTGCTCATACAGGTACATCAGCTCCTTGAAATTGTTCAGTCCGATTTTCTTACAGAAGCGTGTAATGGAGGAGCTGGAAATAGAAAGCTCTCTTGCGAGCTCGTGAATCGTGAGCGGTTTTCTCCCGTCTGTGAAATATTGTGCAATCGTTTCTTCCACATAGGTGAAATTAACCTTTGCCAGATTGATTCTTAAAAGAATTTCCTTTTCCATATGCATTCCTCCATCGCTACCGGTATTATACTCTATTTCACGATGATTTTATAGGTTCTGATTTCCTCCGGCTGTATGTTTGACAGCGTCACAGGGTGTTGCTCAGCTTCACAGTCAGCGATCGGCTCATGCAGCATATTCGTCTGCTGTATGGTTTCTCCTGTATAACACAGTGAATCTTCCTTTACGATCTCATTGCGACTATTATATACCCGCAGAATCGCCTGTTTATCATCCAGCGGATACAGGGAAGAAAATTGCAGACAGTCACTTTTATCCATATCGAGAATAGCGCTATGCAGAGGTTTTACCGCATTCGGATACGGGTGAGTGACAAAGTATTTCTGTGTGTTCACAAAGCGGTTGACCTCCTGCAGCTGATAAAACAGGACATCATTCGCATAGCGCAGCCATGTTTTCTGCACTTCCATAGCATCGTATCCATTCCGCAGGCACAGGGCAAAGGAGAAGCTCATGGTCTGCCGCAGCTCTGATTTCGGTGTCGGTATATATTTGAATTCGTTTCCGCTCGCAATTCCGGGACGGCGGTTCAAATCCGGACGTCCAAGCAATGGTACGCTGCGAAACAGTGTCAGTGCGATATCGGTATGCTTCAGGATTTCATATTCCTTTATTCCCTTACAGAAACAAGTCAGCACCTGATTTGTTCCATTCGATACATGGTGCAGCATCGGATAAATCGGCGTAGGCTCCTCACGATAGCCAGCCTCCTTCCAGTCCTCCATGTGCTTGGGATCATGTGCTCTTTGAATGGTACCGAACGGGGTGTCCGCAATACTGCAGGATGAGCTGCTTAAACCACGTAAAATCACACGCATGCGATGCTCCATCGCCGTGTTGTCAATGGTCATTTCACATTGTAATACATCTGAGGCCTGATGCAGCTGTATACAAAGCGTATATGCGATATCCTGACTGCATTTCCCATCGGCACGCTCCTGCAAATTCTCGGGAAGCTGCCATGCTCCATGCAATACCAGCGTATCCGCAAGTGCTCCATGCTTCCATTCTGCCTGTGCATCCTGAAAGTGAAGCGTATAGATATGGTCATGCGCCGGCCAGGAGTAATCATAGGTATCTCCCTCATCTCCGCTGTCCTCTACATACAGGAAATCCTCAACAACTTTCCCGTTTGCTTTGTCCAGCAGTCGCAGACTGCCGTTTTCCATGGTAATCTTATAAAATGTATTTTCAAGAGCACTGCATTCCTGCAGCTGTTCCGTGTGCTCACATGCTTCCAGATGCAGTATACGCATACTCATTGGCTTCATCGTCATGGCAATACGGATATCACTCTGATAATAATACAAATCCTCATCGTATACAGACGGATCCCTGCGTATGCTTCCGCTGTATACACGCTGTGTCCCAAGACAGTCATAAACAACCTCACAGCCGGCTTCATCCACAATACGGAAGTGCCTTGCTTTCGTGGATACAGACACTTGGTATACATCATTTCTAGTATATGGCAGCGTATTATAGAACACCAGATCCTGTTCACGGATTCCCTCGATGGATTCACTCAGCTTGCGTACCTGATAATCCAAAAGCATCGAGCTCATCTGATCACAGTCCCTTAATCTTTGCAGGATGGCATCGTTGGTAGCATCACTGTTACAGCCGCAGGCACTGTCATGCGCATGGTTTAAAAGCACCTTCTTCCACAGTTTCCTCAGGAGTGAGGTTTTGGGTTTGATCCCCATCTGCATCTGCATAACCATAAATGGCTCCAGCTGATAAATCATGCGTCGTTCAATTATATCATTCAGCTGTTTATGATCATAGCGTGAGGAATAAATGGAGTGGTGAATCTTGGAAACGGAGGCATCAATAAACTCGCCCGTAATCTGCGGCAGTCCTTCCTCCTCTCGCAGCTCTTTAAAGAAGCTTTCCAAATCGCTTTCAAAATATTGAATATCATGTGTGGAGCGTTCATTGTAATAGCTCAGACGCTCCTGCAGATTGAAATCCACATAACGCTGATCCCCTCCCAGAGGAAGCAGCTGATGGGTTGTGGAGGCACCGTTCAAAACACGGTTTTCCACCTTATCCACATCGTCGGTGTAAATTAGATTTCCACCATAGAAGTATCCGTCCCGGATATGATAGCACAGCACTTCACTTCCATCAGTATTGTGCCAGTAAAATTCTCTTTGTTTACATACATCATTGGGAACTCCTCTCCAGAACAGAGCTTCACGAATATCAAAGCCGTTATACAGCTTTGGCATATCCTTGCTTTGTCCAAAGGAATCCGGCAGATAACCAATCATCATACAGTTACCCAGTTCTCTTGCATAGCTTATCCCATACCACAGATTTCTCGCAAGGCTTTCTCCACTGATGATCAGTTCATCGCTCTGGGTATACCAGGGTCCGATCATCAGCTTTCCTTCTTCTACCAGCTTGCGTATCACAGGCTCTTTTTCAGGCATCATATGCAGATATTCCTCCAGAATACTCACCTGAGAATCCAGTAAATAGGTCTTCAGTGTTCCGCTTTCCAGTGCGGAAATCACCTCATCCATGTGATAAATCAGCTGTATGATGGATTCACTTGCGGTAAAATACCATTCATAATCCCAATGTGTATGAGAATACACATGCATTTTCTTCATAGCTATCTATCGCTTACAGCTCCACTGCAGCGATCACCTCATACAGCGCATCAGCATCAGTTCCGGTTTTCAGTGCCGTTCGGAATTCCTCACTGATCATTTTGCGTGCCAGCTTGCTCAGAATACGCAGATGCACATCACCGCCATCCTCTGGAATCGTAAGCCCCAGTGCCACCTGTACAGGCTCACCATCCAGCGCATTCCATGCAATCGGGTGTTCAAATTTCACAAGGAAGATTCCCGGCTTTATGCAGGTCGCATGCTTGCTGTGCGGTATAGCGATCCCATCCTGAAAGCCGGTTGTCGCCTCTTTTTCACGCTCACACATACCTTCAAAATAAGCATTCTCATCCTTTACAAAGCCTGCTTCATATGCTGCGTGTGCAATCACATGAAAGGCTTCCTTTTGTGTTTTCGCTTCTGTATCAAACTGAATATGATGCCTGTCAAATACACTCTTATCCATAACTGCCTCCTGTTACTCGTTTTCTTCTACAACCGGTTTTCGCCAGAAGCCGATAATCAATGCCGTTACCACAATCCCTGCAAGTACACAGAGAATCCAGGTGATAAAGGGTATCGGCTGTTCGATATATCCGATAAAGGTTCCCAGCGGTGATCCGATACCGCCATAAAATTTACAGCCTGTCAAAGCTACCAGACCTCCTGCCAGTGCAGAGCCTGCCACACTTGCGGTAATCATCTGTAACGGATTGGCTGCAGCGAAGGGAATCGCCCCTTCTGTTACACCGACCATTCCCATACCGAAGGCGCTTGTCGCAGAAATCTTTTCAGTTTTAGAGAATTTGTTTTTGAAAATCACAGATGCCAGCCAGATACCAAGCGGCGCAACGGAAATCGCTGCCTGTGTGGCACTCTGCGGCACGAAGTTGGCACCCTGTACACCGTATTTGGTCATTGTATCCGTAAATACGGCTGTTCCGAAAATCAATGCCGTCTTATTTACCGGACCGCCGAAGTCAAAGCCGACCATTGCCCCAATGATTGCCCCGATAATGAATGGAGCTGCCGCATATTGTTCATTCAGTGTTGTCAGTCCGCTGTATAATGCATCCATTGCGAATGCAATCGGCTGACCGATCAAAAACAGAACGATAATCATAATCACCAGAGTGGATACGAACGGAATAATCATAATACCGGTAAGTGGCTGCACGATTTTCGGCCAGGGAATACGCTTCATCCCCTTTACAAAATATCCTACGATGAATGCAACCAGAATCGCAGACAGGAAGCCACCACCTGTCTGTGTTCCCAGAAATTCAGGATCGTTGGCAATATAGGCACCAATCATAGCCGGAGCGATTGCCGGTTTGTCTGCGATGGATTTCGCAACAAAGCCTGCGAACAGTGGAATCATCAGCTTGAAGCCTGTCTGTCCCACCATGAACAGCTTCTGCATAAAGTAGCCCATCGCTGTTTTGTTATCAAAGCCCCAGTTTACAATTCTACCCAGATCGTCCTTCTGAAATGCAAATACATTCGCAATCGCCAGCAGTAAACCTGCGGCAATACACATCGGGACCATGTAGGAAATACCGCTCATAATGTGTTTGATAATCGGATTTTCCGTTTTCCCCAGTGTGATGTTTCCCGCCTTGCTTCCTTTTTCGCCATACAGCGTTGCCTCGTTTAATGCACGTTCAATCAATGCGTTGGCATCCTTGATTGCATCCACGCTTCTTACCTTCATGACACGTTTTCCGGCAAAGCGGGCACAATCAATATCAATATCAGCTGCCACGATGACAACGTCTGCCTGTTTGATTTCCTGTTCACTCAGAACGTTTTCCGCTCCAATGGACCCCTGTGTTTCTACACGTACAGAATCCCCACGTTTCTTCCCTGCCTGCTCCAGAGATTCCGCAGCCATGTACGTATGTGCAATACCTGCTGCACATGCTGTAATTGCTACAATATGCTTACTCATAAGTTTTCCTCCTATCAAGTTCCCGTATAGTATATCCTGTACCTTTTTTAATGTAAACACTTACAGACCATTCAGGGTGCAGTATCCTTTTTTTTTAAACTGATGAAACTAATTTCACTGTAAACGGTTGTATTTTGTGATTTTTCACGCAAAATATCAGATAATTTGCTAAATAGAATAATTTTATGAAATTTTTATCCATTTATTTCTGCTGTATCATGTTCATTTTAATAAGTAAGGGCTATGCATACATCCTGAAGCATAGTCTGTTTCATCATTCATCATAATGTTGACGATACCGATTTTCATGCCTGCTATTTCGGATACATATGATTGTATATCTAATTGATTGTGGGGATAAAGTTCCCCTTTCCATTCATTGGATTACCATATAATGCCGAATATAGCTTTGATTCATTGAAAAAAGTCATGGAACGTTTACCCGCTCGCATGACTCTGTTTTACTATTCCTTATGTTCGTCGTAATCGTTTTTAGTCAGCTCTTTTAAGGCTGCATCAAAATCGATATCCGGCTCCTTTGAATCCTGTACGTCTTCGTGCACTTCCTCAGCAGTATCTTCCTGTGTAATGCCTGCCTCCAGATCCTTCAGCTTCTGCTCGGCCGCTTTGGCTTTTGCTTCCGCTGCACGTACTTCATCCTCAGGAGAAATCAGCTTACCGTAATTCATCAGATTGTAAATCTGTTCGCTGGTGATGGTTTCTTCCTCAATCAGCGTTTCTGCAATCAGTGTCAGAAGATCCTTGTTATCCTCAATAATCTGTTTTGCACGATCGTAGCATTCATTGATAATCTTACGGATTTCCTTGTCGATTTCATATGCAATCTCACCGGAATAATTGCTTCCGCTGCCATAATCTCTGCCCAGGAATACATTTCCGGTACCATCATCATACTGAATCGGTCCCAGAGAGGACATACCCCAGCTTCGTACCATAGCCTTTGCAATTTTTGTAGCCTTCTGAATATCATTGCTTGCTCCGGCTGATACTTCATCAAACATAACCTCTTCGGCAACACGTCCACCCATTAAGCCGGTGATCTGTGCCATGAAGTCTGCCTTTGTCGGCATCATTTTTTCTTCCTTCGGTGTCATCAGGTTATAGCCGCCTGCTTCACCACGCGGAATAATCGTAACCTTTTCCACCTTGTCTGCGTCATCCAGCTTCAAGCCGATAACAGCGTGTCCTGCCTCATGGAAGGCTACCAGTCGTTTTTCTCTGTCTGTATATTTCTTGGATTTCTTGGCAGGCCCCATCATAACACGGTCAATAGCCTCGTCAAGATCCTCCATTGTAATTACCTTACGTTTATCACGTACAGCTAATATAGCACCCTCATTCAACACGTTTTCCAAATCGGCACCTGAGAAGCCCGGTGTCCGCTTTGCCAGACCCTCCAGATTTGCATTCGGCGCCAGCTTTTTGTTTCTTGCGTGAACCTTCAAAATTTCATAGCGTCCGCGCTTATCCGGCAGGTTCACTGTAATCTGGCGATCAAATCGTCCGCTTCGCAGCAACGCAGGGTCCAAAACATCCGGACGGTTGGTAGCCGCAATGATTACAATACCCTTATTCTCACCCATACCATCCATTTCAACAAGCAGCTGGTTCAGGGTTTGTTCACGCTCATCGTTTCCACCGCCCATACCGGCTCCACGCTGTCTTCCGACGGCGTCAATCTCATCAATAAAGACGATACACGGTGCAGTCTGCTGTGCTTTTTTAAACATGTCACGGACACGGCTCGCACCGGTACCGACAAACATTTCAACGAAATCAGAACCGGAAATAGAGAAGAACGGTACATCTGCCTCTCCTGCTACTGCCTTGGCAAGCAGCGTCTTACCGGTACCGGGAGGACCTACCATCAGCATGCCCTTCGGAATACGGGCACCCATATCTGTAAACCGCTTTGGATCCTTCAGATAGTCAATGATTTCCTTAACCTCTTCTTTTTCCTCATCACAACCCGCAACATCCTTGAAGCGAACCTTGATATTTCCTTCGATCTTTGCACGGGATTTACTGAATTCAAATGCCTTATTGTTTCCTCCCGCGTTCATTTTAGAGAACATGAAGAACGCCACACCTGCAATCAGCAGGAACGGGAACACATTCATCAGGAATTTCATTAACAGGCTTTCCCTGTTTGGATCGCTTACTGTTAAATTGGTACTCTTGCTTTTTTTGAATACGTCTGTCAGATAGGAAACATTCTTTTCCGTATTTGGCACACGAACGGTGAAGTTTACATCTTTGCCTTTCTCACTATACGACCCTTTTACATCAATAACGGTAGTTCCCATTGACATTTCCGCTTTGGTGAATGTCATGGTATTTGCCTTTGTCATAAATTCGTTATAGTTAAAGTTTTTTGTATTACCCTCTGATCCATAGGAAATCAGAAGCAGCATAATACCAAGGACTAAGATATAAGGTAGAAAGCTTATAAACTTTTTATTGTTCATTCAATCGTCCTCCTAACGTTTTATTTGTATACTTCAGGTTTCAGTACTCCTATATAAGGCAGATTGCGGTAATGCTGGTCATAATCAAGACCGAAGCCCACAACAAATTCGTTGGGTATCTCAAAACCTACATAATCTGCAGTTATATCTACAACACGACGATCCGGTTTATCTAACAGAGAAACGACTTTTACATCGCTTGCCCCTTTGTTTTTCAACAGACGTGTCACTTCCTTCAGCGTGCGTCCGGTATCAACGATATCCTCCACAAGCAGAATCGGTACGCCCTTTACTGAACAGTCCAGATCCTTGACAATTTTAATATCTCCGATGGACTCTGTTCCTTCATAGCTTGATACATCCATGAAGTCAAACTGGATATCCAAATCTATATGCTTAATCAGCTCTGCAAGAAAAGGAACACTTCCCTTCAGTAAGGCTACCAGCAGCGGTGCCTTCCCTGTTTTGCGGTAATCATCACTGATTTGTTTTCCTAATTCCATACTTCTTTTTACGATGTCTTCCTCGGACACCAATACTTTTTCAACTACGTCGTGCATGCAAAATCCTCCTAATACAGCTATCTACTATTTTAACACAAATAGCGTAGGATTGTTAGAAAAATGTGCAATATCACAGCCAATTTTAGGCACCAGAATCACATTTCCCGCAGCATTCACAACAACCGGCCATAATTTGCGTTCCTTTTTGGGAATTTTGCGGTCTATGAACCAGCGGTTCAGCTTTTTTACGCCGAATCGAAGCTGTATAGCATCCTGCGGCTGTGCATTTCTTATGGTTATCGGCCAGTCTGTTTCCTGCAGAGTAACCGCCTCAACCCCTGTTCCGTGAGGTGCTGTTTCAAAGTACGGGGTTTTCTCAAATACTGCATAATCGTATACATAGGAATAGCTGATTTCCTCACTGGTATCAATTACCAGCTTTCCGTATTCACTGTATATATCATACCCGCCGGCGATATCGCGTGTCCAATAGTTTGCATTGTTCATAATCAGCTCCCGCAGCACCTGAATTTCATGCATGGACAGATAACAGCTGCATGTATCATGAATCCAGGTGATCAGCACCTGTTCCAGAAAATAGCTGTCCAGTACCAGCAGTTTTTTCAGACCTCCGTCCCAGCTGTTTAAAAATGCACGGCAATCCGCACGCAGCTGCTGCATGCGCATGTTTTCCCGGGAAATGGTTTCCATCAGCGCTTCTTTTTCCTTTACCGACATTCTATCCACAATCTCATGCCGGATTCTGTTTCTTGCATAGTGATCCGTAAGGTTGCTTTCGTCAATTCCAAAAGGCACGGCATTCTCTCTACAGTATGCTTCCAGTTCCCGTTTGCTATACGCCATTAGCGGACGGATGATGGTACAGCCCATGATGCATGCTTCCTCCTGTATACCGAGATATTCCTTCATACTGCCACGCTCTTTTGCCATCAGATAGGTTTCCAGATGGTCATCCAAATGATGTGCCAGCAATACGGCAGCCGCCTGATACTTCTGTAAAAGCTCGCGATACATACGATAGCGCTCTTCTCTGGCAAACGCCTGAAAGTTGCCCACACAGGGCTTTGTCTGCAGTCTCGCTTCAAAGAGAATATGAAAACGTGCACAATAGCTGCGCACCAGTTCCATATCCCGATCCGCCGTATCACGCTTCTTATAATTCATATGCGCGACAACCAGCTGGAATCCTTCTTTTCTGCACATATCCAGCAATGCCATAGAGTCCGGGCCTCCGCTGACACCGATGATATAGGTTCCTTTTTCCAGTTTCTTCATTTGTTTCATGCGGCTATTATACGGTAAATACGATCATTAGGCAATATGAAAAATAAATAGCCAGGTGAATTTATCCTATCACTGGTAGAAAACGAACACGTTGTCTATGAAAAAACAGATGAGGGATATTCATCATCCAACACCTGCTTTTATATCCTGAAATCTCAGACAGACTGCTATTCTGCTTTTACAATCAGACAGGATTTCTTACAAAAGACGATTCCGTATGCGACGATATCTGTATAGCCTTTCTTATACAGAACTTCCAGATACTTCCTATCTTTTATCTGCCGGCATGCCTGTTCTGCGGCTATTTCCATATGTTCCATATTTTTTACCACCTTTACTTCAAACAACAGGCCTCTTTCTTTGGCATATGCCGGAAGAACAGCAAGATCAAACCTGCCTTCTCCTGATTCCTGATTAGACACTACCTGATAGTCATTTAACATGCCTATTAAAACACCATGATAGAACCTTTCATTGTAATCAAAATAGCTGATTGACTGAAATAAAACATCGTTCAGTACTTTATTAGCCGCTTTCACATCTTCTACCATCAGCGCTTCTGCAAATTTTATACTGTTTTGCATTATCTGCTGTTCGAACCATTCACGGAAGATCATCGTATAAATCCGATTGATTTCCTTGTTTGGAATCATCAACTGGTAGATTCCCTTCTCTTGATCCGTACATTGAACAGCTTTCAGATAACCGGTAAACAATAAAAAGCTGTAAATATTATTAACTTGATCCAATTCCCTATACGTTATATTATCCTTGATTGTTTTTTCAATAACTCCGCCTGATGCCAGTATATCGAATTCTTCTCTCATTTTAGAGCTTGCTTCTTTTACGTAGCGATAGATAATATCATTTCCACTCGTATTCGCCCAAAAAGACTCCGGTGTTTGTTTATCCGTTTTCATCAATTTATCAAGATACATCAAAACACTCCACGGGTTAGACTCTGTCCGCTAGTAGCGTAAATTTCACAGTTTCCAAACTGATAGCCATCGCGCCATGGGCGGGCAGCGCCTACCATTCCTTCACCTGCCCCTGATATTCATTTGCCTGATAATCAAGCAACAAGGAATCGATTTCATTCTGCGTGAAGCCAAATCGCTGTTTGGAGGTCTCATCAAAAATAGAAAGCACCTTAAAATTATTCAGTCCAGTAAAAAGGCTAAAGCCCGCCTGTGGTGTCGATTCTTTCGCAATCCTTAAACAGCCTGTCAGTATCCCTTTCTCTAAGGCATTGTTTGTTTTTAAAGCAGCACTGAATACATTTCCAAGGAAAGCAACCATATCATCATAATAACCGTTCAAGTAGGCATTCTGTAAAGGGACATCACGCCATGGGCGGGCAGCGCCTATTCATCGATGAGTATGATTACCTGCTTTTGATAATGTTGTTCCAGACATCCCGAAATGAATCTTAAAGCATTTTGCAGCTCCACTTCATTTTGTGCACCACGGTATAAACTTTTCATTCGCTCCTTGTCAAATTCATTGATCCGCTCACTTGTTAGCAATTCATGATTATTTCTAATGATTTCCTGCATCAGATAGGAAAACATTGTCAGTTGTTTTTCAAAGGTATTATTTTTCATATCTTTTAAAGTAAGAAAAATAACCGGATACTGATTCTGTAGTTTCATAACCTGCGCATCTTTTGTGATATCCAATCCCTCAAACAGATAAGCGCTTTCCTTTTGTTTGATCGAAAAGAAATAATACAGCATACTCATATTCAAGGTCTTTCCAAATCGCCTCGGTCTTGTATATAACGCTACTTTTTCATTGCATACATCTTTGATAAAGTTCGTTTTATCGACATAATAATATTGATGATCAATCATTTCTTTGAAATTTTCTATACCGATTGGCAAAGCTTTCATATTATCAGCTCCTGTCTGCATAGCTTTATTATATCATACTCTTTCTACATTATATCATGCAGGTGGGTATGAATTTCATGTATGATGAAGACTGATACAAATTCCCTTACAACAAAGCAAAGAAGTAGATATGAAATTCAGATAGGATCAAATTCTGCATGATTTGCGTTTAGAATAGCTAAGAAAAGGAATGCCCTATTATAAGCACTCCCATACTAATTCTTTATCACGCTATGCCATGGTCACCTCAGTTATTTCGATATGGTAAGTTCCCTTATTCTGCTTCACAGCTAGTGTCATATGCTCCAGATAATGAAATATAACATCTCCATCAGGATCGTCATAGTGTACTGTGGTTATCAGCAACAAGGTATTTTCATCCTGTATCGTCAGGGTACTATCTATATTGGCGATTCCAATGTGTTTGGTATCATTCGCCAGCACGGTATTCTCCTTCATGATGGATGTAAAAACGGTGACTTCATTCTCACGATCAAGTGTTCCATCTGCGTTTATGACACAATTTCCTTCATAAGCAACACTGTATCCCTCACTCACCGGCTGCGTTAGCGAAAATGACAGTATCTGTTTATCTAATAATGCTTTCGTATGGGACTCCATTACGACAGGTTGTTGCGTTACTTCTATTTCCGGTTTCTCACCTGCACTAGAGCATCCGCATAAGCAGACCATACATATCACAGAAACCCATATTCGGAATTTTAAGTGTTTTTCTTTGTCTTCAAGCATCTTCATGCTCCTGTGCTTCAAAGCGTGAAAGTTATGTATAACCATTACTACCAACCCCTATCGTTCCTCTTTCACCTATATACTATCATATAAATTTTAAAGGAAACAGGCTGGTAATATAACATTTTCGTTGTTATGATTACTTTATACAGTATTCTACAAATACAGCACTGAGCTTTAATTATCGCAAACGTAATTTCACGGAGTTTCTAATATCTTTAAGCTGGCACAGTTTCCTATACCTCATCCACTTTGGCCAGTACAATCGTAGAATCGTCCTTACGTCTTGTCTTTTTTAACAGCTCCGTAAAGCTTTCCACATCCGCCTTCACACTTGTCTGTGTCCTCTGATTGAGCCATTTATAAATCTCATTCATATATATGCCATCGGATATCATAAGGTATTCATCCCCTGCCTTTACATCAACCTGGAAGCAGTCCGGCTGCATCTGACTGATGATTCCCACAGGCAACGCACTGCCGTTAATTTCATATATCTGATCATCCCGCAGCAGAAATGTCGGACAGGCTGCGGATTTTGATATGTAGGCAACCCCCTGTGAACGGTTAAAGCAGATGACATCCAGCGTTGCATAGGTATCGCTTTGAATCAGCTTGTTTATACATTTGATGGCGCTGTCCTGTGGAATTCCACTGACCATCATACGTTGGAAAATATTCGTAATCAGGCGTGAGCTTTGGGCAGCACGCTCACCGTTTCCCATACCATCCGAAATCATGCACACCACACTCTGACGGAATCTGAAGATGGAAAAGGTGTCCCCGCTGGAGGTGTAGGAGTTTTTTACACTGTCCGCATAGGCATCAATGGCAAAGGGAATATCATCACAGACGGTGATGGAATGATAGCCGCGCATGAATTTTCGATTGCGAATGTCCGCGATCTGCAGATTGCGGTGAAGCAGGACTTCAAGCAGCGGAAGCAGCGTGGTTCGTATTTCTCCGCGTTTGATATTTGCTATTTCCACACAAACCTGTATACAGCCCTCCTTCGGTTCTTCAATACTCAGCTCACGCACATCATACTGATAGCCTTCCAGCGCCTTGGCGACACGTACCGTATCCTTTTCATAGCCGTCTATTTTCCGTATGGCGTCTGCATTATATTGCAAAGCGTTGGACATATTGGCAAGCAGTTCAGCCTGCACATCACTGATCTGTGCATAATATTCCGACAGGGATTGAAAGATATTGGCATAATTCTGCATCTGCCGCTTTAGCATACTCGTCTGAGAAAGCCGGTACTCCTGTTCATTTTGAAGCTCCGTACTCATATGCAGGGAAGCTGCATTCGCCGGTACAAGCAGAACACCGCTCATACACAGCAGCAGATATATCAAATCCTCTGTATTATCCGGATACAGGAAGCATGCCCCCAGCAACAGCAGCATGGCACTCTTGCGATCCTTTTTCAAAACACTTAAAAGAACCGTAAGGACAAGTGCCGGCAGCACTCGGATATCCAGCAGGAAATATATCATCAGCGCCACAGTCACTGTGATCCATGCATTGCTTGATAAAGCAATCAGCAGCATGGTAATCATAATGACCTCCTGTGCATATACTGGTAACAGCTCCACCCCCAATAAGCCGATGGTAAACAGCAGGATCCCCCGCATGCAGGCATTATGCAGCATCCCCTTCTGAATCCACTGATAATCCGCAAACAGCTCCTGCATCAACACAAAGCTCAGTACCGGCAGAATCACAGCCGTATTGTGCAGTCCATACTGCTGGACACTGAACGCCGCACTTAACAGTGCTGTCAGATACGGCATCCACTGGTATAAATTCTGATTCATCACCTTAACCATATGAATAATCACAAAGTAACAGGCAAAGCCAAGCGCATAGCTGTACGCCGGCAGAATTCCTCTGGTTAACGAGCACAGAAGAATAAAAAATACGCTGATCATCGCTTCCCGGATCGTACGCATATAGGAATAGGATACATACAGAAATGCAAGTGTATAACTAAGCGGAGAAGCCAGTGTACCAAGAATTATTGAAATTCCGGCACAGGCCAAATCCTCCGCATGAATGGAAAATTTCCCCTTCAGTCTCTTGTTCATCACCTTTTCCAAACAAAACCACCTCTTTCATGCGTTATTGTAGAAGACATTTCGCATGGATTCTGTCATATTTTGTCTGTTCTGCAAAATTGCCTGCTTTTCCACAGCATTCTTCATCATCCTGACATTCCCTAACTCTTCAAATTGCATTTCCCCGTCAAACAAGCGTCTTGCATTAGTCCAGACAGTTTTTTACACGGTCCTTTATTTCACGGAACAGCTCACTGTCACGCCTTAAATGTGCTTTGACATCAATAATTCTGGCAGTATTGATCCATTTTGCATCATTGATGAACAAAACCGATTCCTTATTCATTCCCTTGATTTTTCCCAGGCGCATCAAATGACGCTTCCCTTTCGGATTCTCCTTGCTGTAGGCCTGCAGATAAGCCGTATGATTCCCGCTCATCGGCACAACGAATGCCTTGTTATGAAAAATTGTTATAATCAGACCAAAATGCTGATAACCGATTTCTGCGGTGTAAGGGATAATAGTCAGTAGTTACTCACAAAAGAAAAATATCGATTTCGTCGTATGATTTTATAACTATGCGATCAATAAAAGAATGCCATAATTTACGCTTTTCATTATCATTAAGCGTAGAATAGATATTTTCAATATCCATATCAAGAAGCTGTGTATATCTTTGTTTTGCTTCCTGAATGGATACTATATTACTTTTCTGTTCTTCTGCACTTATAATTTCATTCAGATCGGCATACTTGCGGTCAAATGTATCTTTATCTATTTTTCCATCGATATATAAATCCTGAAGTCTATTGATTTTCTGTTTGGAAATTTGTATGATATCACGATTTTGTGAGACTTTGGCTTCGGAAGCTTCCAGGTCTAACAAATATTTCTGTAATAACGGCATGATTTTGGGCAGTATCTTTTTCTCGAGTTTCTTTTCAGCGAAGCAGCAATGCATTTTTTCACCCTTCTGGAGGTTGCTGCACTTATATATCTTGTACTTACCACTTGTCGCTGATCCAGCGAGTTTACGACCGCATTGTGAGCATAGCAATAATCCGGAAAATATATAGTCTCTACGTGAGGGACCACGCTTGATATACCTGCCTTGCAGTATTGACTGTACGTTATCGTATTGATTAGGTGATATAATTTGCGGGAATACGTTAGTTTTACCGCGGTACACACCTGTATATCTTTGATCTATAAGTTTACGATAATAGTATTTTTTATCTTTATTAAGGCCGTATTTATGATTCATAGCTTTCATCACACGGAATGTATTCTGTTCGATTTCCATAGTTTCAAAAATATCTTTAACAAATGCTGCTTTCTCAGGATCGATGACAGCACGTTTATTATCCTTGATGTATCCGATCGGAAGCCGGCCGCCAAGAAACTCACCTCTTGCTACTTTTCTTTCGAACGAAAACAGAATACGCTCTGAATCGATTTTACGTTCTCGCTCGGCCAGAGATACCATGAGGTCAAACCTGAACTTTCCGTCTGCCGTCGTAACATCAATGTCAGGTTCCAATATAGCTTTAAAACTCACATTCAAAGGAGCAAAACGTTTCAATAATAAATTCCCATCTAATAGGTCCCTGCTGAATCGATCCAGCTTTGTAAATAGTATTACTTCGTTTTGTTGCAAGTCATCCAGCATGCGGCAAAAGTCTTTGCGCTTGTCGATAGTAGCTGCAGATATACCATCGTCATGATAAATACCTTTGATATTGTAATTGTGTTCTTGGCAATATTCTTTCAAGGCTTCCAGCTGATCAGGTACTGATTGTTCTTTTTTTCTTTGCTCATCTGTAGATACACGAGCGTATAAACGCGCATTTTTCATTTCCACAAGCAAAACCTCCATTCATTTCTGTATATAAATATGTTAAAATAGAGGTATAGAAAAAGTTATGACGTGGTGGTCATTTTTTCTATACCCGGTGTCAGTTGGCGCTGATACCACGTACTCTCTGCTGGCGCAGGGGGTGTTTTTTTATTTGTTATAGCTAATTGTTAAAAAGTACGAACCTTTTGTCACTAGCTTATCTGTATCTTTTATTGCAAATTCCTTATTCTCTATTGTCAAAGGCTTTACTAATCCAAATGTATTACCATCAGCACTTTCATAAAATGGTGTAAAGTAAACGACTTCTGTTTTATAATCTCCTATAGTTTTACTCTTATTTATATTAACATCACTTATAGATAAATCGTCTATTACCGATAATTTAGCTTTTTCTGCTTGTGATGTGGGAGAGTATTCAGCAAGTAATTTGATAAAAATAGTATCAACAAATTTTATTGAATTTTGTAAATTTACATTATTCAAATCATCTTTCATTACATGGATTGTTATAAGATTTAGTGAATCATCAAACTTTAGAGATACATCTATATTGCTTATGGAATAGCCACATTTAACAATATATTCATTTTCAACCACATCTCCATCAGTACAGGATATACCATATCTGTCTTTTATAACTTCTTTAGTATTAGCTAATATCTTTTCAGCTTTCTCACTTATTCTTTTTTCTTTGCTTGAACAGGCAGATATGCTAAAACAAAAACTAGCACAAAGCAATAAAGTTAATAATCTTTTCATTTAAAAATCCCCCTTCAAATATATATTCCAATATTTACCAGCGTTTCCATAAACTACCTTTAGTAAAATTAAAAGGCACGTCTGGAGTGATGCCTATGATTGTTTAATGCTACCCCAATCTGACCGAAAAGAAAGAAAGGAGAACAATCGTGAGTAAAGATAAGGATAGAGAAGAACTGGTAAAAGCAATCTGCGAAGCAGTAAAAAGTGTTCCAGATTATACTACACTGCAGTTAATCTATATCGTTATTCAACAAGTTAAATAACACTATGGAGGACGCCTTTTGAGGCTAGTCCTCTTTTTTTACGATATTATTTATCAACCCTTCTATAACATCCCAGCCATCATCATCTAATTTCGCAAGAGCACGAATAAAACGTTTTTGAAAATCTTTGGTATTGCTTGGTGAAATCAAATCACCAAGATATGATGCGATTTCTTCTTCTTTTGTCAAGGTTTTAAAAATGGGTTCAACACCATCGCGCAACCATTCTTCATTCACGCCATATGTAAGACAAATTGTTAAAATGTTCCTTTCTGTTACTTTTACTTCTCCGATTTCGATTACAGATAAGCTTGATCTAGAAATTAACAGCTCTTTGGCAAATTGTTCCTGTGTCATGTGTAGTTCAGATTTTCTAAGATACTTTATTCGCTCATAGACTTTCATTTGTTTAAAATCCACTTAGTAACATCTCCTTTCCTTTGCATACACATAATACATCATAAGAAAATGCTAGTCAATAGCAAATATTTCAAAAACTATATTGACAAAGCCATTGAATAGCAATATAATGCCAGTGTAAAGCAAAGGAGGAACTTAAAATGCTAAACGAAAAAGAAAAGAAAGTATTGGATAATTACAAATATGCATTACTGTCTGGGACAATGACCTCTGAGGAATTGCATAATCTAGTAGTTTCATCGGAAGCAGTTGCGACACTGACAGATGTCAGAAAGAAAAAAGCAGCTGCCGGAATACTGGCGTGTGCATCCGGTATACCGCGATGCAGTGAGAAAGGAGAATAACAATGGCTATAAGGATCATTGGTGAATTTACCCAGTTTCATGCGGATAGATTCGCAAGGGCGTTATCGTCTGCTATGACAGAGCAATTTGCGCCGCCGGGTGTTGAGTACACTGTCACTGCTAAAAAGCGTGAAGAAAACGCTGCACTTCCTGACGCTGAACAACGCGGGAGCTTGGTGGTTGCATGTGATATGAAAACACCTCGATGCAGTGGGAAAGGAGAATGATATATGAGTGAAGCTGAATTAGATATATTTGATTTTGAAGAAGAAGAAATCAAAGCTCAAAAAATTATGAGAATAGACCTTCCGTTGATGATACAAACGATAGTCAAATTGTCTTTACCAACTGCTCGGCACGAGAAATTAGCAAGCAAAGTTGAATCAGACTTAAAAGAGATAGCCAATACCGAAATTGAATCGGCAATTACTAATTATCATAAAGTATACGGCTATAAAAAGTAGGATAAATAACAAGTGATCAAATGACTGCAACATAACAAGAAAGGAGAATACTAATGGTTAAATTAAACCAAACAATCGTGAATATTTGCGATTTTGTAAATAAAGGATTAAATGAGAATGCTCAGGATGGGATAGATACAGATTATCTGCCTGAAGCGATTGAGTTTGTTGTAAATATCAAAAATGGGCTCAATAAAATCGGTGCGGAATTGGAGTACGTAGATGAATCGATCACTAATATTTTAAGGTATATAAGTGATGGTTTAATTATAGTTTCAGGGGAAAGCCGAGGAACGTGCTCTTATTTAGGTGAGGCAATTAGATGCATTGGAAAATTGAATATAGAATGGCCATGAAAAGGAGAATACAAAATGAAAAGAATTAAGAAAAAACCACATACAGCAATTGAAAGCGTTGAATTAAAAGATATGTCTGCTAAGGATATCATATGGGAGATTCTTTCGTGGACGAATAATGGGCACCCACGGAAAAGTGAAGTACCAAGTGCTTTACATTTTGATAGAGAAACAAAAACGATTTTAATTGATAAAGATTTGCTGATGGTTGCTATACAGATTATTTCGCCATATCAAGAAAATAGAGATATCAAACTAATGTCGAGAGACGAAATAAAAAAATGGTTAACGCTGCGACAAAAAAAGCAGATGCTGTAACATCTACTCTTTTAAGCTAGCTATAAACGAAACTACTGATTTTAACTTGTTTTTAAAACGATTTTCAAAGTAAATAATAGTCTTGTCTGTTAAACGAACATTGTTTGCAAGATCATCGCCGAGTGTGCAAGTAATATACCCTTTTGTTTTCAATTTCCAACACAGATCAGAAACATATTCGGCATTATGACCGTCAAAATATTGATTAGTAATACTATCTGAATCGTTGAAATAGTTAGCATTTTCAGGCGGAAGACAATCGCTTAAAGTAAGGTAATCTTTATACATGCTGCACAGTAACAATTTCTGTTCTTTGGTTAAATCATCCACATTATTCACCCCCTTTCCATACAGGTAAATAATATCATAGGGAAAGAATCGTAACAAATAAAAAATAATTGAAAGGAGAATACATATGCAAGACACGCTGAAAGCTTTAGAATACTATAAACGAAGAGAACTGGAAGCAATGGAAAAAGAAGATAAAAAGGGCTTCCCTGTCATAATTGAAAAAGATTCGTACTTTGCAAAAGAGATATCTTATCAGACTGTATTGCTTAAGGAAATCATCGAAAACCAGACGAAGAAGCATGAAAATTATATCCCCGTAAATGATTCTTCACAAGGATATGGACAGGCAGATATCAAAGGAGTTTTGAAGGAGATACTTAATCAGCTGAAAAAGCTTAATTGCGTTGTAAAACGGCAGGAAGCGGCAATGGTATTAAACAATGACATGAATCGAAAAATCCATCCTTCCGCACAGTTTAAGATAGATGTGGAAAGACCGCTAAAGGAAGAAGAAATACTTACTGATCATTGGGATATCGTTGCGGAAGTAGTGAGGCTGTTGGTTGATCATGGTTTAAACTATTTTGAAATGAATGAGATACTTCACTATACAGATAAAATATTGAAAGAAAGGGTATTACGTAGAACGCTAAAAGATAAGTGTTTTTGCACACCGGGAAAGGATGAGGAATCAGAATGAAAGATAGGAATTCAAGTGTAGGAGGAATCGGCTTTTTTTGGAGCCTTAACGATCTTATTTATAGGGTTGAAACTCGGGAACGTTATCACATGGTCATGGCTATGGATATTGGCGCCTATGTGGATACCTACGATTATCGGCATAATGGTTCTCATCATCTATGCGCTGTATTATGAAATAAGATTTAGGCTAGATAAAAGAAGATGGAAAAGATTTCGTGAAAGGAAATGACATATGAAATGTAATGTAGAAATCAAAACGATAGCACAGTATAAGTGCTTACGGCATTTAGAGGACTGGGGACTGTCAACAAAGGAATTGCGTGTTGAGATGGTTGCAGCCAATGCCATAAAAGTAACAGATCGTGTAGGGGAATCTATGGTCATACAAATGGAGCCGGACGGTACATTTCTGGAAGATGGGATTCCTGCGGAGATTGCGCATGCGTAGCAGCTTCCGCCGGTTACTGATCGGTGCAGCTTTTCTTGGTCTTGGCATCTATACGACCATATGGAGCAACGTGCAGATAGAAGAGATAGAAAGACTGCGGCTGCTGAACAGAGTAACAAACGAAGAGCTGCAGATGGTCCGGCAGGTCGTGAAAGAGCAGAATGCTGAGCTGCAAGAAAAGGATAAGGAAATCGCAAAGCTGGAATCACAACCAAAATGAACAGCTCTGCCTGGCGAGTTTAGGATAACATACTATGGCATGGATATCACATCAGCAACTGCTAGCGGTGCTGATCCAGAAATCGGAGTGACCATTGGTGTAGATCCTGCTGTTATACCATACGGCACTATCGTGTTAATCAATGGTAAGGAGTATGTGGCACAGGACACTGGTAATTACACAGGAAATCACATCGATATTTTGTGTGAATCGGAAGCTATGGCTGAAAGCTTAGGCACTTATAAAACAAGAGTATATGTGAAAGGAGGGAAGCGATGAAATGTAAAGATAAAAACCCGTTAAGAGAAGCACTTGAACGGGGAGAGGTTATTGATGGAGATGCTTTTGATATGATACTGATGGAAGAACGTGAAGAGAGGGTTATTGGATATCTTAAGAAAATATCTAATGATTTAGAATCTATAAAGAAAGTAATGGACATAAAACAGAAATATTATGATGATTCTGGAAATACGTATGAATGATCATTATTCCATTAAAAGCTAAAAAGAGTATAGTGATCAAATTTGGCTGACGATCACTATACTCCGGAGAAGTCAGTTCCAAAGGAACTGTACAAATATTCTAGCATAAGAAAACAGAAATTATCAATATACGATTACTAGATTAAAAAAATAAATGAAAAAAGTAGTGTATCCAGAAAAGATCTTTGAAAACTGAATGAGGTTGTTAAAATTTGTATAAAACCTCTTTACTTTTTGTCGGACATGTAATATACTTTGTGTAAGGCAAGAAGTAGGAAGGAGGATAGATGTCTGAGCCTAAAAAAAAGATGGGAAGACCAAAAGAGGAAAACCCAAAATCTACTAAAATAACTATAAGAGTAGATAATGATACGGTGGATAAAATAGAAAACTACTGTAAAAAAAATAAGTTATCAAAATCAGAATTGATTAGAAAACTTATAGAGAAATTATAAAAATAAAGAGGCGCTGTCTGTTTCCGGCAAGAAGTGTGACAACGCCAAGCTCACAAACCACAAGGGATTGCAGAAACATTGTAACATAAAACGCAATGTATTTTCAACATACAAAAGCAATCTCTTGTGAAGTTTCGTAGTACAGAAATGAAAACAGGAGGTTTTTAATATGCTGATTTTTAACAACTATCTCATTCAGGGAGTAGAAAAAGAGGAGTCATGTGTGAATTGCCGATATTATGTACAGCATTACACGAAGGCGGATAAAGAGTTCATTCGGTGTTTCATGGGGCATTGTGTGAACAAAAGAATGAGGAATGTGAAGCCATCGCATTCATGTGAAAATTTTGAACATGTCAAGGATTCTGACTGATAAAAGAAACAAGAGGTGAAGAAGAAATGGACCGGTTATCAGGAATGCTGCTTGATATGGGGATAACACCGGATCTGAAAGGATTTGAATGCATAAAGATCGGTGTATCGATGCTCGTGGCAAAAAAAACAGGATACACATCAATGACGAAAGAATTATATCCGGATATCGCCAAAATCACAGGTACGACATCATCCGGGGTGGAGCGCAGCATCCGATATGCCAGAAAGAAAGCGATCGACCAGGATCACGGAGAAATATATCGAACGATCGGCGTTTCCCCATATACGATAAACCTGTCGAATGCTCAATTCTTGCATTGTATCGCATATAGGATAATCCAAAAAGAAAGAGAGGAGAATTTGTGATGCCATTACGTATATTTTTCAAAGACTATGATGATATGGAGCGGCGCATCGTCAACGGAAATCTGTATCAGTGTGTAAAGTCATATCTTATAAACATCATGGAGGAGGAAAGAACTGCTGTCTATGAAGAGAAACTGAATATAAGACGCGCGATCAACTGCTTTGAATTTCAGTTCGATGATGGAACGGTGTTGAATGATGAAAGGCTGGAAGAATCGTCAGAAGATGATGCGTGTATATTACGGCACATCATCATGCAGGCATACGAGGAAGCGAAACAGAAAATGAGATACGCAAAGGACAATACACCTCAGACGATAAAGCAGATGCAGACGGAACTGTTGCAGGAAATACAGGAAGCAGACAAGAGCAATGATATACGTGTCGCTCTGTGCAGTGATTCCATCTTCATGCTGATCACAAATAAAAGGCACTATGTCGGTGCATATAGAATCGATGAGAACATGAAATACAAGCAACGGATAAAGGTGTACGACGATATGCTCAGCGCGATCAGAAGAGTATAAAAAAAGAATGTTTAACCTGACAAGAAGAACATTCTTTTCATAGTGGGAAGTTGACTATTCAACCTACTTTTATTGTACCATAAAGCATTAAAAATGCAAGGGTATAAAGGTGTTTCTGAATAGTCCTAACCGGCCTTGGAATGGATATTAACAAGTCAACCAAAGGAAGAGATACATGAAGAGACACAACAGACAACGGGGTAGACCATCGAAACAGCACTACCTCAACTATGATTATGAGAAAGCATTCGACATACAAACAAACATGCTGTCTGAATCACAGATCGAACGGGCTTTGAAGGATGGAAAAATCAAATCGATATATGCAACAAAGTCGATCTATTCCGGTACGCAGCTGGAAGTCGAGATATTTCCGGAGTTTACAAAACGTTGCATGATACCGGCGGCCGGAAAACGAAAACCGACGAAGGAAGAAATGCAAAATCTGAATGATAAGAATGCCAGGAAGAAAGTTATACGCATGCTGAATACAAACTTTGGAAAGGGATACTGGATAACACACGACTATGAGAATAGGTTTCTTCCAGAAAGTATGGAGGAAGCCTTAAAAGATATTCAAAATTATTTCCGCCGGGTGAATCGGTTGCTCAAGAAAAAAGGCATGGAGCGTGCAAAGTATCTTTACGTAACGGAATGGGAGGAGGATATCCGCTGTCATCATCACCTTGTGATAGACTGCGGACTTACGATGGATGAGCTCAACAGGCTGTGGACGAAAGGAAAAAGGAGTGAGCTACGCCCTATCGATTATGATGAAAACGGATTGACCGGCATGGCAAACTACATTACCAAAAAACCACGCGGAAAGCGCCGCTGGAACACCAGCAAAGGTAATTTGAAGCAGCCGACCATCCGGAAGAATCACAGTACCTTCAAGCGAAAACATGCCAGAGCGATGAAAGAAGACTTTTCCGCAATCGAACGCATGCTGCGTCAGGAATATAAAGGCTACGTATTTAAGGATGCACAAGTCTTTATCAATCAAGTAAACGCAGGGATATACATATATGCGCAGCTGCGTAAATGGGACCCAATAAAGGATGGTGATAACAGTGCATAAAGAAGCTATGCGAAAGTGCAGCATGTGCGGCGAATACAAGCCGGAAAGTGATTTTAGATTCATGAAAACACAAAACCGGTACAATGCCTACTGTAAGCAATGTGAACGCTGGTATAACGCAAACTACAAGCGGCTCAGGCGGGAACGATAGGCATACAATCAGTAAATTAAAATGGTGTCCTCCATCCATGTGTTGAGCAAGACAACGACCCTATTTCATGCAGTGGAGAGTTGATAAAAGGCAAAAGCTCAGCCAGGTGCGTGCGGGAAGGGAGGGTAGTTTGACGCATGGATGGAGGACATCGAATATGGATCTAAAAGAAATAGAAAAGCTATTGAAAAAGAAAGTAATCATGTATAAGAAGTCATATGACGAAAGCGAGGTATCCATTGGAAGATATCCAAAATATATTATCGTTTATATGCAGATATAGATTACACTCTACCTGATTA
>OAWO01000284.1_pt1 | contig 26007 bp, 17 predicted proteins | sample 1495421 | NCBI WGS metagenome assembly OAWO01 (sample SAMEA2580162, study PRJEB22360) | human gut metagenome | biome: human gut; feature: human-associated habitat; material: faeces | place: Denmark | collected 2008/2010
TGAGCAAGCTGAACGGCATTCAGGTCACAGGAGCGCACCAGCCGCTGTTGATCACCGATAACAGCGGCAAACTGACCTTTGAAGGCAAAGGATTCAATGCCGGCGGCCTGTGGGACATCGACCCGACCCTGGCCAAAGGCGACACGCTGGGGCAGTCGGCCAACAACTGGTATCTGACAAAAGTAGCCAAAACTGCCAATAACGACACCCGGGTACTTTTGGAGGCAGCCGACAACAGCTACGCCCTGTGGCGCAACACCAACGACAGCCTGCGCAGCCGTCTGGGAGCCTTAGCAAGCGGCAGCCAGCAGGCGGACGGCATCTGGGCCCGTACGCAGGCGGGCATTGAATCCTGGCGGGCAGGTCCGGCGGCAATAATTATGAAGGCCGCTACAACCTGTACCAGCTGGGTTACGACAAGTCAGTAAACGCCCAAAGCATCTACGGCCTGGCGGTAGACTACGGCGACGGCACAGGCAGCTACAGCCCGGGCAGCGGTAAAGACAAGCTGCAGACCTTCAGCCTGTACGGGGTCTGGACAGGTGACAACGGCGCCTATACCAATGTCACGGCCCGCTACGGCAGCGTATCGACTGATTTGGAATCCTACGGCGACTACCCTGACAAAGCCGAATACAAGCAGCACGCCTACAGCGTCAGCGTCGAATACGGCAAATGCTTTGAGCTGGAGAGAGGGCTGTTCATCGAGCCTAATGCCCAATTCACCCTTGGCAGGCTGGGCAGCATCGACTACACCACCGACAGAGGCGTCAATGGCCGTATCGAAGGCATGAACAGCGCCCTCGTGCGTATCGGCTTCGTCATGGGACAGAAGATAGAAAACGGCAGCGATATCTACCTGAAAGCCGACCTGCTGCACGAATTTGCAGGCGAGCGCGACCTGCAGCTGACCTCGGACGCAGGGGGCACGAACGATATATTAACGAAGCACAACGATTACGGCGATACCTGGTTCGAGCTGGGGCTGGGCGGTAACGTCAGGATCAGCAAAACGGGCAACTTCTACGGTGAAGTGACACGCGGCTTCGGCGGCGACATCAACAAAAAGTGGAGCGTCAACGCCGGGCTAAGGTTCACGTTCTAAGTGAGGACTTGAGGCACTGTTATATGGCAGTACTAATTTTAGTAATGTAAAAAATCAGCGATATGAATTGATTTTCATATCGCTGATTTGCTTTGTTATTTTCTGCTTATATTGTTAGCAGTAATTTATACGGTACAGAGTCTTTTAAAAGCATTTTGGTTTATGAGGGTACAAAACGATTACAATAATAATTATTAATTTCAAATAAATTTCTCTTGCGTTTTTAAATGACATATGTTATATTAAAAGTGCGTTAGCGAGTGCTAACTAAAACGACTGAATTTATGTTTATATAAGGAGGCAGTTATTATGTCATTGATCAACAAGGAAGTTAACGATTTTAAGGTTCAGGCCTATGCAGGCAACGATTTTAAAGAGGTTACTAAAAAAGATATTTTAGGGAAATGGTCGGTGTTCTTTTTCTATCCGGCTGATTTTACTTTTGTGTGCCCGACTGAGTTAGAGGATCTGGCGAATAAATACGAAGAATTCAAAAAAATCGGCTGCGAGATTTATTCCGTATCCTGCGATACTCATTTTGTCCATAAGGCATGGCATGATGCATCGGATACGATCAAAAAAATACAGTATCCGATGTTGGCTGACCCGACCGGGGCTTTGGCAAGAGATTTCGATGTGATGATCGAAGCTGACGGCCTGGCCGAAAGAGGCAGCTTTATCGTTAATCCGGAAGGCAGGATCGTAGCTTATGAAGTTATTGCCGGCAATGTCGGACGTAATGCTGATGAGCTGCTGCGCCGTGTGCAGGCTTCGCAGTTTGTTGCCGAACATGGCGATCAGGTCTGCCCTGCCAAATGGCAGCCTGGCGCAAGCACTTTGAAACCCAGCCTTGATCTGGTAGGGATCATCTGATCATGGACCGGATGTATGATGTCATCATCATCGGCGGCGGGCCTGCGGGCCTTGCCGCTGCCGTTTATATGGCTCGGGCCAAGTATAAGACGCTGGTTATCGAAAAAGAGAAGATCGGCGGTCTGATCACGATTACTTCCGAGGTGGTAAATTATCCGGGCGTTTTAAAAACTACGGGTAAAGAGCTTACTGAGCAGATGCGTCTGCAGGCAGAAAGCTTCGGGGCGGAGTTTTTACTGGCAGAGGCTTTGGAAAGTAAGCTGGACTGCGATATCAAAGAGGTGCATACCGATAAGGGAACCTTTAAGTCGCTGGGTGTGATCATGGCTATGGGAGCCGTGCCACGGCAGGTGGGTTTTACAGGCGAGTCAGAATACCGCGGGCGCGGCGTAGCATATTGTGCTACCTGTGATGGCGAATTTTTTACTGGTCTGGATGTATTTGTTGTGGGCGGTGGTTTTGCTGCTGCCGAAGAAGCGATTTTTCTGACCCGTTATGCGCGGCATGTGACAGTGCTGGTGCGCGGTGATGATTTTACCTGTGCCGGGTCGATCGCCGATGAAGCGAAACGGCACGAGCAGATAACAGTACTGTATAATACTGCCATGCTGGAAGTCGGCGGAGGAGACGTACTGCGTTATGCTGTTTATGAAAACTGCAAGACCGGTGAACGTACACGTTATGAGACCAGTGACGCGACCTTCGGCGTATTTGTTTTTGCCGGGTATGTTCCTGTAGGCGGCCCGCTGTTGAACGGTCTGGAAACTGACTGTGAAGGTTATCTGGTCACCGATATGGATCAAAAGACTAATCTGGACGGCGTTTATGGCGCCGGTGACTTGTGCATCAAAAATCTGCGGCAGGTGGTCACAGCGGTGTCTGACGGCGCCAAAGCGGCTACTTCGCTTGAGAAATATGCTGCACAGCTGCACGATAAGTTGAAGCTGCCGCGTTTTGCAGTAACTAAAAAGCAAATCGCGGAGCCGGCAGTTAAGCAGACGGAAGCAGCTGCTGCCGAACAGCGGGCCGCGGGAGGGAGACCGGCGGGAGGCGGCCGCTGCCGATGACGGCGCGTTTATTTCGGAAGCTATTAAAACGCAGCTGACGCCTGTTTTTGCAAAATTTACAGATGATTTATTACTGCGGGCCGCATTGGATAACAGCCGGGCGGCGGCAGAAATACGCGGCTTTTTAAACGAGCTGACGCCCTTAAGCGCTCATCTGCGCTGGGAAGAAGCCGGGGAGGCTGCAAACGGGCTGCCATATATCGAGGTCTGCCGTGCGGATGGAACGTCTTTAGGATTCCGTTTTCACGGTGTGCCGGGAGGTCATGAGTTTAATTCATTTATCGTGACACTGTATAATGCGGCCGGGCCGGGTCAGGCTATCAGTGAGGAACAGTTGGCTGCGGTCAAAGCACTGAGCGGAAGTAAAAAGCTGCAGGTAGTCATTTCATTGTCCTGTACGATGTGCCCCGAGCTGGTAATGGCAGCCGGCAGGCTGGCAGTTGAAAATGACGGGATCGAGATAGATGTATTTGATATCAATTTGTTCCCGGAGCTGCGCGAGCAATATAAAATTATGAGTGTGCCTTGTCTGATTTATAATGATAAGATCAGCTTTGGTAAAAAGAATATCGATGAACTGCTGCAGCTGATTGGCTGAGATGCAGGTTAATAAAAACAGGTTCACCGCTTTAGCGGTGAACCTGTTTTGTTATTATTGACCAGCTTTCAGCTCAGTCCAGTAACGGTCGTACATAGTGATACTGTCGCCGATATCGGTCAGCCATTCGCCTTTGGGGATGCTTTCTTTGCCAATTTTCAGCATGGGGTCATCAAGGTAGGCTTGGGAATGATATTTGAGTGCTTCGTCATTAGGATTGGCGCAGTTCATAAATTCCCAGTTTTTAGCGCTGACCTTGGGGTCGTACATATAGTTCATAAATTTCTCGGCCAGTTCTTTATTTTTACAGCCCTTGGGTATGGCGAAGTTATCTGACCAGATCAGTGAGCCCTGATCTGGGACAACAAAACCGACATTATTATTTTCTCTGTAGGTAAAGGCGGCGTCGCCTGACCACATAATGCCGATCCAGCCTTCTTCAGCAATAAACTTTTGTTTCAGGTTTTCGGTATCGTAGGCAATAACGCTGCTGTTGAGCTGCTTCAAGTCTTTGAAGGCTGCTTCTGCCTGAGCCGGGTCAGTGCTGTTATTAGACCAGCCATGTTTTTTCAGGGCTACACTGAAAACTTCGCGGCAGTCATTCAAAAGCAGTACATGTCCTTTATATTCCGTGTTCCACAGATCGTCCCATTTGGCAGGAGTTTCTTTGACATATTTTTTGTTATAGATGATACCGGTGATGCCGGTGGTATAAGGCAGGGTATATTCGCCGGTCGGGTCAAAGGGCAGCTTGCGCAGGTCAGCACTGATGTATTTTGCATTGGGGATCTTGGCAAGATCCAGTTTTTCCAGCATATCCAGCTTGCGCATGGTAGTTACCATATAGTCGGAAGGCATGATGATATCAAACTGGGCTCCGCCTGCCTGCATTTTAGCCAGCAGTTCTTCATTGTTAGAAAAAACGTCATAGGTGATTTTGCAGTTGTTTTGCTTTTCAAAATCAGATATAACATCGGGATCAAAATAATCTGCCCACCCGTAAAGGTTCAGGACCTGGGGCGCTCCGGCATCTTTAGCTGAGTTGTCTGATCCGCAGCCGCCCAGCAGAACGGCAAAGTAGAGAGCGGTCAGTAAATATGTAAGTTTTTTCATAAAGCTAAACACTTCCCCTTTAATGTGTTATAAAAAAGGCTGCCTCATGGGAGACAGCCTGATCTTAAAGCAGAGTTAAATAAACAGAGGTCGCTACGTGTTTATTTAGCGGTTTTGAGTTCAGTCCAATAACGGTCATACATAGGCAGGGCTTCGCCGATATCGATGAGCCATTCGCCTTTGTCGATGTTATCCATACCGACCTTGAGCATGGGATCGTTGCGGAATTCTTCACTGTGGAATTCCATTGCTTTTTCGTTAGGGTCGTTATAGCCGATATATTCGTAGTTTTTAGCGCTGATCTTGGGTTCGTAAATGAAGTTGATGAATTTTTCAGCTAAAGCTTTGTTTTTAGCGCCTTTGGGAATAGCAAAGGTGTCTGCCCAGATGGTAGCGCCTTCCTTGGGGATCACAAAGCCGATGTTTTTATTGTCTTTGTAGGTGTAGGAAGCATCACCTGACCACATAGTACCGATCCAGGCTTCTTCTGCGATAAATTTCTGCTTGATAGTATCGGTGTCGAAAGCCAGTACGTTTGGAGCCAGCGTTTTCAGGTCATTAAAAGCTTTTTCTACCTGAGCCTGGTCAGTGGAATTGTTGGAATAGCCGTTTTTCTTCAGCGCCATACCGATAACTTCGCGGTTGTCGTTAAGCAGAATCACGCGGCCTTTATAATCCGGGTTCCACAGGTCTTCCCATGAGGTGGGAGTTTCTTTGATAAAATTTTTGTTGTAGACGATGCCGGTAATGCCCCAGGTGTAAACAAGGGAATGCTTGCCGGTGGGATCGTAAACAGGAGCCTTCAAGCTGCTGACGATATTTTTGGCATTGGGTATTTTATCAAGATCCAGCTCTTCCAGAAGGTTCAGTTTCAGCATAGTTGCTACCATGTAATCGGAGGGCTGGATGAGGTCGTATTGCGCGCCGCCAGCCTGGATCTTGGCCAGCAGTTCTTCATTATTGGCAAAAACGTCGTAATTTACTTTACAGTTGTTTTGCTTTTCAAATTCGGCAATGACCTCCGGATCGAAATTGTCGGCCCAGCTGAACAGGTTCAGCACTTGCTTGTCGCCGCCGGCGGGAGCTGCTGCGTCCTTTTTGGGAGCGTCACCGCCGCAGCCCATGAGAGCCAACGTTAAAACAGCGATGAGGAAAACAAAAAGTTTTTTCATTGTCGGATCACCCTTTCATCATTTTATTTGTTGTTTATATTGTATCACAGTTAGTTGTGATATCAATCGGAGTTTTTATCAGATGTGTGCTGCGGCTGCAGGATCTGAGCGATCACGACCAGCGTGATCGTTGCGAACATCAGCAGTGTGGACAGGGCGTTGATCTCGGGTGAGATGCCGCGTTTGACCATAGCGTAGATGTAAAGCGGCAGCGTAGTAGAATTGGGACCTGCCACAAAGAAGCTGATAATAAAGTCGTCGATAGATAGCGTAAAGGCTATCAGAGCGCCGGCCACGATACCTGGCAGTGCCAGCGGTAATGTGACGTAGCGGAAGGTCTTCCACGGAGTCGCATACAGGTCCATTGCTGCCTGTTCCAGTTCATGCCGCATACCTTCCAGTCTGGCGTTGACAGTGATGACAACGAAGGAAACACAGAAGGTGATGTGTGCAAGGATAAGGGTAGTTTTACCAAGCGGTACCTGTGCCTGAGCAAATAGTACCAGCAGGGAAAGACCCATAACGATTTCCGGGATCAGGATCGGCAGGTATAAGAGGCCGTTGATGACCGGTTTGTACTTGTATTGGTAACGATTGAGCGCGATAGCGGCTATCGTGCCCAGCGTAGTCGAGGCTATTGTAGAGATCACAGCAATAAAAAGGCTGTTGGTGAGTGCCTCTAAAACGCGGCGGTTTTGGAAAAGAGCTTCATACCAGTTGAAGGTGAAGCCTGTCCAGACGGCGTTGATCCTTGATTCGTTGAAAGAATACATGGCCAGGATCAGCAGCGGCAGATAAAGGAATGCCAGAATAGCCAAAGAATAGGCTACCATCAGATGGCTACGCCACGTCTTTTGCATCGCCGTCACCTCCTTCCTGTGCCTGCAGAGCTTTGTAGTACAGGATGATCAGCACCAGACTCAGTACGGCCAGCACTATGGAGAGCGCCGAGCCAAAGGGCCAGTCACGGGCTGACAGGAACTGGTTTTGGATGAGATTGCCGATGAGCGCCGATTTAGCACCGCCCATAACGTCGGGAACAACGAACATCCCCAGCGAAGAAATGAAGACCAGAATTGTACCCGCAGCAATACCGGGCATGGTCAGGGGCAGAGTAACTTTACGAAAGGCTGTCAGCGGTTTGGCACCCAGATCGGATGCTGCTTCTAAAAGCCGGGTATCCAGCTGTTCGATAGATACATAGATCGGCAGCACCATAAAGGGCAGCAGTGCATATACCATACCAAGCATAACGGCCATATCATTGTAAAGCATCTGCAGCGGCTGGTCGATAAGGCCCAGATTCAACAGCAGCGTATTGACTACGCCCTGTGAACGCAGGATAATGACCCAGGCATAGGAACGGATCAGAAAATTGATCCAGAAAGGGATCATAACCAGTATCAGACCTGGCTGCTGCCATTTTTTAGGCAGCTGGGCTATGGTATAGGCCAGCGGGTACCCCATCAGGATCGTGGCAAGCGTAGTTACGATAGCTACGACCAGGGTATCTGCAAAAATTTTAAGGTATAAGGGTTCCAAAAACCGCAGGTAGTTATCAATGGTAAAAGAAAAGATGACCTGTCCATACGGTGTGCGTCCGGCAAAGGACACTGCAACGACGATCAGCAGCGGTATGACGAAAAAGATGCTGAGCCAGAGCAGGGCCGGCGCTACCAGCAGTTTACCGTTTTTCATCATCGCTGTACTTTCACCTCGTCTCTTTCGTACCACCAGATGCCGACGCGTTCGTCGGGCGTCCAGCGTTTGACGTCGTCAAAGTACTGATATGCGACTACGGTCTGGTTCGAGTTGTCAAGACGGACAAAGACTTTGTCGATAGTGCCGTAGAAGACAACATCGACGACGGTGCCGTAAAAAGCAGGCTCGGGGTGCGCTGCGGCTTTGTCTTCGCTTTCAGCTTCTTCGCAGAGGTTCAGTTTTTCCGGCCGCAGGGCCAAAGTTTCAGTTTCAGTATCGAAGAAATTACTTTCGCCGATGAATTTGGCAACAAATTTTGTGGAAGGATAATGATAAATATTATCAGGATTGTCGTCCTGTTCGATAACGCCTTTATTCATTACGACTATGCGGTCAGACATGGTCAATGCCTCTTCCTGATCGTGCGTTACATAGATGAAGGTCAGACCCAGACCGCGCTGAAGGTTTTTCAGTTCCAGCTGCAGATTTTTGCGCAGCTGGTAATCCAGCGCGCCCAAAGGCTCGTCCAGTAAGAGGACCTTGGGATTGTTGACCAAAGCGCGGGCAATTGCGACACGCTGCTGCTGTCCGCCGGACATTTGCTGGGGACGGCGGTTGCGGAACTCTTCGAGCTGGGTAAGATAAAGGACCTGAGCAACACGTTCCTTTTGTTCATCGGCAGGAACTTTTTTCATCATCAGGCCGAATTTTATGTTTTCCTCAACAGTCATGTGAGGGAATAACGCGTAATGTTGAAATACCATATTCACATCACGTTTATAGGGCGGCAAGGCAGTGACGTTTTCGTCGTCCAGATAGATACTGCCCTCGGTAGGAGTTTCCAGGCCGGCGATCATGCGCAGCAAAGTGGTTTTGCCGCAGCCGGAAGGACCGAGCAACGTAATAAATTCTCCATCGTAAATTGTCAGATCGAGAGAGGGGATAATGACGTTATTACCAAATTTTTTTGTGATTCCCTGTAAACGGACCATTTCTTTCATTTTTTGCTTGTCACAACCTTTCGTAATGCAGATTTTATCCTTATGCAGATAACAACTTATTATATACAGATTTGACCCAAAAATTCAATAATTTTTTGTAAAATTTAGAGGTATTTTGCTAAAAAACAGAGAATATTGATACTCATACGCAATAATGACAGTTTTTGATGATTTTTTGCGGAAAAATTCCAAAATTTGGAGGCTTTTTATTAATGAAACGATTGATACTGGCATTGATTTTGTTGGTAGTTGTTTTAATAACCGGCTGCGCTGATGCCGGCAGGCGTGATCAGGATAAAAAATCTGTGCATGGACCGACGGTAACGTTAGGGATCGAACGCATCGGCGAGTATGAGCAGCTGTTTGCAGGGAAGCGTGTGGGTCTGATTACAAATCAGACCGGTGTTGACAGTAAGCTGCGCAGCAGTGAGGATATTTTACTGGCGCATACTGATCTGACAGGGATTTTTGTGCCGGAGCATGGTTTGTTCGGCGCCGTGGCTGCCGGAGACGATGTGGACGGCGCTGAATACAAAGGTGTGAAGGTATACAGTCTGTATGGAGCGACAAGACGGCCAACGCCGGCAATGCTGGATTCGATCGATGTGATGACTGTTGATATTCAGGATGTGGGTGCCCGGCATTATACTTATGTTTCAACGATGGCCTATGCTATGGAAGAATGTGCTAAAGCCGGTAAAAAGTTTGTTGTTTTCGACCGTCCCAACCCGATTGGGGGATTGATGGAGGGGCCGCTGCTGCGTCAAGAACAGGCAAGCTTTATCGGCCTTTATCCGGTGCCTCTGCGTCATGGACTGACTATCGGGGAATATGCCATATATATCAACGATACGCAGAAGCTTGGCCTTGATTTGACGGTGATTCCGATGAAGGGCTGGCAGCGGAAAATGTACTGGCAGGATACGGGGCTGCCGTGGGTAGGCACTTCGCCGCAGATACCTACAGCTGCTACGGCTTTATATTACGTGACTACGGGTATTTTGGGGGATACTAACCTTTCGGTTGGTATCGGAACAACAAAACCATTTTATTATGTAGGTGCTCCCTTTGCTGAAAAAGATGCGGTTGCGGATAAATTGAACAGTTTGCAGCTGCCAGGCGTGTATTTCAGACCGGCGGCTTTTATTCCAGCTTACGGAGCGTTTGCAAAAGAGCTGTGCCAGGGTGTGGAAATTTATATTACTGATGTGGAGATATATCGTGCCGCGCTTACCGGGGCGAATATCCTGCGCTGCATTGAAGAATTGTATCCTGACAAGGTTGTTTACCCGGCCCGCTATGGCGGTAAAGGCTATAAAATAGATATTGCCCTGGGCGAAACGGCTTTGCGCGTGGGGGTGCCATTAGAGCGCCTGCTGCCGCGTTGGGACAGGGAAGCACAGGAGTTTGCTGAGCAGGTGCGGCCGTATCTGCTTTATAAATAATGAAAGGATTGGAAGTAAATGCTGAATAAGGTTTTTGTAGAATTTTTATATGAAGCGGCGCACATTCAGCGCTGGAACGATCACATCCGTCCTAACGGCTTCACGGAGCTGGATAAGCAAGCGCATAAAATGATGATTTTGTATGTGCTTGCAAAGTATGAGGAGCAGGATCATCAGGCAAAACTGAACTGGCGAGTACTGATCGAAGGCGGTATTTTTGAATTTCTGCATCGGATCGTGCTGACTGATATCAAGCCGCCGGTGTTCCATGAATTGATGCGTGTGCATGGTAAAAAACTCAATAGTTGGGTTTATGAGGAACTGCGGCAGCGGATACCTGATCTGGATCCTGTTTTTATGGCTAAAATGCAGAGACATTTTGATGAACCACAGGAAAATTATATGGAAAAGAAACTTCTGCGTGCTGCACATTATCTGGCTACTCAGTGGGAATTTGGTATTATTTATCATTTCAATCAGGGCATTTACGGTGTTGAGGAAACGAAAGCGGCTATAGAAAGTGAGATCGAGGATCACTATGATCTTGCAGGAGTGCAGAAATTGTCGCTGAAAGGTAAAACCAGCAAGTTTGTTGATCTGGTAGGTCAGCTGCGTTTTCAGAAACGCTGGGCGCAGTCTCCGCGTGTGCCGGAAACTTCAGTAATGGGCCATGTGCTGATCGTAGCTGCTCTGGCATATTTCTGTGCTGTAAAAATGCAGGCTTCAGATGAGCGTATCGTCAATGATTTTCTGTGTGGATTATTCCACGACCTGCCTGAGGTGCTGACCCGCGACATTATTTCGCCGATCAAACGCTCAATCCAGGGGCTGGACGATCTGATCAAGGATATTGAAAAACGTCAGGTTGCAGAAAAATTGCTGCCGCTGCTACCGCATAGCTGGCATGAGGATATCCTGTACTTTACTGAAGATGAATTCAGTAACCGGGCTGTTGTTGACGGTGAGAAGATTACCTGCAGGCCGGAAGAGATTGGGCTAAAATATAATGAGAACGGTAAGGGATATAGGGCCGTTGATGGTACTGTGTTAAAATGCTGCGACCATCTGGCAGCTTTTGTGGAAGCCTATCTTTCAATAGAATATGGTATCAGTTCGAAGCATTTGCGAAATGGCATGGAAGATTTACGGGAACAATACAAAAATAAGGTCGTTTGCGGTTTGGATTTTGGGAAGCTTTACGAGGAATTTCCTCGTTTGTGATGTGGAAAATATTAAAAATGCATAAATTTGCAGAAAGTGTATAAATTGCTAAAATTTTCAAAAAATTTTCTTTGTGCGTATAAAAATAGCTAGACTGCCGCTTGTGCTTAGAGTTATAATAAAGCTGAGGGGATACATTATACAAAATTCAACTATGTATTTTGGAATGTAGGGATAACTAGAAATGTAATAAAATTATGCTTAAATTAAAAAATATTTAAAGGAGGCATCATTATGAATCTGTTTGAAATGGCAAAAATTCCTCTGAACAAAGCAATTGAGGTCATGAAACTTGACCCGAGTGCTGCGGACATTATCGCAACTCCTGAACGTACTCTGGAGGTTTCCATTCCTGTTCGTATGGACGATGGAACTACAAAAGTATTTACCGGTTATCGCAGTCAGCACAGCACCATTATGGGGCCGGCTAAAGGCGGCGTTCGTTATCATCCCGGAGTCAACATGGACGAAGTAAAGACTCTGGCTTTCTGGATGACCTGCAAATGCGCAGTTGCAGGTTTACCTTACGGCGGCGGCAAAGGCGGCATAGTTGTTGATCCTTCTAAACTTTCTGAAAGAGAACTGGAAGGCTTGACTCGCGGCTTTATTGACAGGATCGCTCCGATCATCGGCGAGAAAATGGATATCCCGGCACCTGATATGAATACCAATGCTAAAATCATGGGCTGGATGATGGATGAATTCAGCAAGATTAAAGGCCAGTTTGAACCGGGTTTCGTTACCGGCAAACCGATCTGTCTGGGTGGTTCTTTAGGCAGAAACGCAGCTACCGGACGCGGCGTTATGGTAGCTGCCGGCGAGGCTATCAAAGCTTTGGGTATTAAGCCGAAGCAGGCTACCTGCGCTGTGCAGGGATTTGGTAATGTTGGCAGCTGGACTGCTAAACTGATCCATGATATGGGTGTAAAGATCGTTGCTTTAAGTGATATCAACGGTGCCATCCATAATCCCAAAGGTATGAATCCTTATGATGTTGAAAAACATCTGCAGAAAACAGGCAGCGTTGTGGGTTATAAAGGTTCAAAACCCATCAGCAATGAAGAACTGCTGGCTATGGATGTTACGATCCTTGCTCCGTGTGCAATGGAACTGCAGCTGACTAAAGCCAACGCAGCCAAGGTACAGGCCAAGGTAATCGTTGAAGGTGCTAACGGACCGACAACTCCTGATGCAGATAAGATTCTTGACAAAAAAGGTATTCTCGTTGTACCTGATATCCTCGCTAATGGCGGCGGTGTAACTGTAAGTTATTTCGAATGGGTACAAAACCTGTATCGTTATTTCTGGACTGAAGAAGAAGTTATCGAAAAACAGGAAAGTCTGATGATAGATGCTTTCAAGAAAGTTTACGATACTGCCAAGGAGCATAAAGTTAATATGCGTACAGCGGCTTATATTGTAGCTTTGGGTCATTTGGCAGAAGCTATGAAATATCGTGGTATGTACTAAGAATAATAAAAGGGCGGCTAAAAGCCGCTCTTTTTTATTCTCTGATGCAAAAGGTGCGCTTTAAAAAGACAAATGTAAACAAATAATCGAGAAAGTTGTTGCGTTTTGATTTTATACGTTGACTTGCTCCAGTAAGAGTGATAGAATTTTTAATTATAAACGTACAAAGTAGCTACTATTATTGTACAAACTAATAATGTTGGAGGGGAAGAACTTATGAAATTTGCTAAACGTATGGAACGTATGCAATCGTCTGAAATCCGTGAACTGTTAAAATTGACGGCACAGCCGGATATTATTTCGTTTGCCGGCGGTTTACCGGCACCGGAACTGTTTCCGGTGAAAGAAATAGCTAAAGTATCACATGACCTGGTGGAAAAAGAAGGTCAGCAGCTGCTGCAGTATGCCACGACCGAAGGGCGTCCGACTCTGAGGGCTAAAATTGCTGCCAGAATGAAAGATAAATATCATACTGAGGTTGATCCGGATGAGATTTTGATCACTACCGGTTCACAGCAGTGTCTCGATTTTGCAGGTAAATTGTTCCTTGATCCCGGTGATGTTGTTTTATGTGAAAGTCCTTCTTATTTGGGTGCACTTAATGCCTTTAATGCCTATGAGCCTACTTTTGTAGAAGTGCCAACTGATAATGTTGGTCTGATTCCGGAAGAATTGGACAAAATCTTAAGCACTACCGACCGTTGTAAATTTATTTATGTTATCCCCGATTTCCAAAATCCGACCGGTCGTACCTGGAGTTTGGAACGCCGCAAAAAGTTTATGGAAGTGATCAACAAACATAATCTGCCTGTGCTGGAAGACAACCCTTATGGCGAGCTGCGTTATGAAGGGGAGATATTACCGTCCTTAAAATCTATGGATACCAAAGGTCTGGTTATGTTCCTCGGCACTTTTTCCAAGATTTTCTGTCCGGGACTGCGTTTAGGCTGGGTCGCTGCCTCTAAGGACGTTGTCAGTGAATATGTAAAAATCAAACAAAGCGCCGATCTGCATACCTCTAATTTTGACCAGGGGATAGCTGACGCTTATATGGAAAATTATGATTTGGATAAGCATGTTGAAGAGATCAAAGCCCTTTATAAAAAACGCCGCGATCTGATTTTAAAAACTATGGCGGAAGAATTTCCGGCAGGGACGGAATGGACACATCCTGAAGGCGGGTTGTTCCTGTGGCTGACTTTCCCGCAGGGCTGCAGTGCTGATAAGGTTTTCCACAAATGTATCGAGATGAAGGTTGCCGGCGTTACCGGTGATGCCTTCTACCCTAATGGTAAAACTGACCGTAATATGCGTATCAATTTTTCCAATATGCCGGAAGAGAAAATCATCGAAGGTGTAAAACGGATGGCGAAAGCTATCAGAGAATGTATGTAATTGGATAAATAAACCCCGCTGCGATTAATCGCAGCGGGGTTTATGTTTATTTGCTTTGGGTCTTCCAGGGTACTATTTTATGTTCCAGCCATTGCAGACCTAAATTGAAAATGAGTCCCAGGAGTGAAAGAACGATAACGCCGGCCATTAAACGGTCGGTGATCATCAGATCTCCATAATGCAGGATCAAAGCGCCGATACCTTCTTGTGCCGCGATCATTTCGGCAGCTACAAGCAGCAGCAGTGAAGTGCCCGCTGCCAGACGCAGCCCGGCAAAGATTACCGGCAATGCGCTCGGCAGAACTACGCTTTTCATCGTCAGCCACCAGCTGGCATTAAAGCTGACAGCTACCTTGATCAGCAATGTGTCGACGTTTTTGACACCTGAATAGGTATTCATCGCAACGGGAAAGAAAACGCCCAAAGCAATGATAGTGACTTTAGATAATTCACCGATTCCAAGCCAGAGAATAAAAAGCGGCAGTAAAGCGATTTTTGGGATCGGATAAAGGGCATTGACAATCGGTGTTCCTATTCGGTCCATCAGCGCAGAGGTGCCGGTGACGAGCCCTACCAGCAAACCGATGATGCTGCCTAAAGCAAAGCCCAGCAGAATGCGGTAAAGACTGGCTGTCAGACTGCGGCTGATTTCGCCGCTTGTAATAAGCTTGCCGAGTGCAGTAAGGATTGCGCTTGGTGCCGGTAGAAACAATGAGGAAATCAGACCTGTACTGCAGATTATTTCCCATACTGCCAGTAAGAAGGCTATCGCAGCGAAAGATATCCAGGCCGGATAAGTTTTCTGCCAGTGAGTCATACGGTTGTGGATTTTATATTCAGCCATTAGCTTCCACCTCCATCAGAGCCGCACGGGCATCACTGCTTATATGTTCCCAGATGATGCGGATAAATTCGGCTATCTGAGCGGTATTTTCAGTTTTTTCCCTGTCAGCTCGCGGAATTGCAATGGTCAGGATTTTTCTGACTTTACCGGGGCGTCTTGATAAAAGCACGACTCTGTCAGCCAGCATTACCGCTTCCTGAATATTGTGAGTAACATATAAGGTGCTGAGTCTGGTCTTTTCCCAGAGAGTAACAAGCTCTTCCTGCATGATCGTGCGAGTCTGTGCGTCCAAAGCAGAAAATGGTTCATCCATTAAAAGGAGGTCAGGATTTATGACAAGCGCCCTGGCGATACCGACTCTTTGCCGCATACCGCCGGATAACTGGTGCGGAAAGGCTTTTTCAAAACCGCCGAGTCCAACTAAATTGATATAGTGCTGGATCCGTTCTTTCTGTGCTGTCTTTGGTACGCCTGTGGCTTCAAGTCCAAAGGCAATATTTTCATAAACGCTGCGCCAGGGAAACAGGCCTGTTTCCTGGAAGACGATGCCCATAGCAGGAGTATGGCCTTCCGTCAGATCTGTGAAATAAATACTCCCATCGCTTGGTGACAGCAACCCTGCTGTAAGATTGAGCAGAGTCGATTTACCGCAGCCGGAAGGCCCTACCAAAGCTACAAATTCCTCGCTGTGTACAGTCAGGCTGACGTTTTCAAGTACAGACAGCTGTTTGCCTTGAGGATCGATGAAATTTTTGCTGACATTGTCGATAACTAATTTCATTTAAACTACTGCCTCCGGTGTTGTTTGATAAAGTATAAAAATAAGGAAAACTTTGTTGAGAAATTATTTTTGCATAGCCTTGCTGAGCAGGCTGGTATTGGTGACGGCTTGTGGATCAAGCTTGCCCTCGATCATGCCATGAGAAGTATACCAGTCTATCTGAGTCTGGATATCGCTGTCCAGCAGTTTGCCGTCACGATCGATATAAGGCAGGCCGAGCTTGATGTCGGCTTCAGGAGCTTTAACATATTTGGCGATAATGCCTACGACTTCGTCCAGCTTTTTGGGGTCTTTATTGTCAATAGCTGCGTCATAGTAGTAATTGCAGGCTTTTTTGTATGCTCTTAAGAAACGTACTGCTGCATCTTCATTTTTCAGGAATTTGGGAGAAAAGAAAAGGGCAGAGGTTTGATAGGGGATAACGTCACCGACTTGGGTGACAAGTTTACCATAGCCTGCAGTCTGCACTTTGGTGATATTGGGTTCGTTGAGTATGGCTCCGTCGATTTGTTTGCTTTCAAGAGCGGCCATAACAGCACTCAATTTGCCAAGCGGTACGATCTCCACATCTTCAAGAGTCAATCCTTTGGTTTCCAGCATCCGCCCAAGCATATAATGGAAGGTAGAACCTTTTTGAGTAATGCCGATGCGTTTGCCTTTGATATCTTCGAGCTTGGTAATTCCATTGTTGTAGTTATCGGAGGTGACTAAAAGTGCTGAGGAAGAAAAGCCTTTTTGTTCACGGCCTTTATCGGCAACGATAGCAAGTTGTTGACCGCTGGCAGCCATATTGAAGAGACTGGCAGTGATACCGGTAGCGCCGACGTCTACTTTAGAGGAAGCTGTAGCCACAGCAATAGGATGAGCTGCGTCAAACCACTGTTGATCTATTTCAAGGTTTTCTTCGGCAAAGTAGCCTTTATCTAAAGCGATAAAAAGCGGTGCAGAACTGGTAAGGCGAAGCATACCCAGAGATACTGCTGTTTTTGCTTTGGGGTCAGCGGCTTTTTTGTCCTCCCCGCCGCAGCCTGCCATCAAGAACATAAAACAAACTGCTGTAAACAAAATCAAAATTTTTTTCATTTATTTCCCTTCCTTATATTGTACGTTAAGTACAAAAATGTAGTGCAGATAAAATAATGTCTTTCATAATTTTACAATATCTCCAAGTTTTTTGCAGTATTTTTTGCAGAAAAAAAGAAGAATTTTTAAATAAATATTTAAATATCTATAGACAAAAATAGAAAAAACTTTCAGTAAGGTAAAGGAATTGGTATAATGTATAAAGATGAAAGTATTTTTTAGAACGGAGGCCCGCATGGGAAATATCATAAATTTGAAAAAAATGATGTCGGCAGCCATGTTTGCAGCTGGACTTCTGGTCAGTATGAACAGTGCTTCGGCACAGCAGGCTGAGCAGGAACCGCTGGCGCTGTTGCAGCTGGATGTTGACGGTAACGGCAGTCTGGAAACTGTGGAACTGTATGGCGGTCAGATGACTCGCGGCAGCAGTTACAGGAATGATTTTTTATTGCTTTTAAAAGGCAGTGACTCTGAATTGCTGACGGCATATGTACCAAGTATTAATGGCGGTTACGACTGCAGTTTAGAAAAAGCAAGGTTTACGGGCAGAGGCGAACAGCTGATTTTGTCTGTTGGACAGGGAGGCGACGATGGCAGTATAGAATATCGTATCATTGACTTTGCTGATCCTAAGGCGGTGAAGGAGATTTTTACTGGCAGCGATAATGCAGGTGTAGCGGCAACTGCGGAATTTGTGCCGGATTTTCGCAGTAAAATTGCTTTTGCAGACGGCAGCACTAATTATGAACTGCTTCCCAAAGAGAAAGAGTTTTATGAACAGCGTGGGCTTTATGACGTTAACGGTACCTTATTAAAGGGGTATCGACGCCCGTATGTCGGGAAAATACATTCGCTGGTTGCTGTAGATATGGAGCAGGACGGGATTTTGGAACTGTTGTCGCTGCAGAACATCAGTGGGTTAAACAGGGAAGACCTGCTTGGGAAGCTGGCCGGGGTGTGGTCATATGATGGCAGCAGTGGCTGGAAATTAAAAAGTAAAACTTTTTACAGCGGCGGCAAAAATAAAGACGACAAATTCCATCGCAGCTATAATGAAAAAAACTGGCGGATTTTACCGAGGCAGGCGGTGCATGACAGCAGCAGCGTAACTTATCCTGTTTTTACTGCGATTGCGGCGCCTGAGGTGCAAAATAAGCTCAATGGAGATTTTGCGATTATTGCTGGTCCTTATTTGCAGAATCTGGCAACTGGAGGCTGCGAACTTGATTATACATTGACCTTCGTCAGTGAAAAGTTTATCAGTATGGTGTTTTTTGGTGTACTGGATGAAGGTGAAAAAGAAATTTTTGCTAAGATACCATTAAATATTGATGTACAAACTGGAGCACAATTGGCACTTGGTGATGTTTTGAATTTACGTGATGCCGATTTACTTCCTGTTTTAAGGTTGCTGACAAAGAAAGATAAGGTGGATTTCAGTAAAGGTATTACTGAAAGCTGGTATTATAACGGGACTAATTTTGTGTTTTGTCAGCGAAGTGAAACCGGCGAGTGGTTGGAAGCAACGGTGGCTGCAAGCGATCTGAAAAAGTTTTTACTGAAACCGGAATTATTTTAAAGAGAACTGACTGGTCAGTCAGCAAATAGTGAAAAACAGAGAAAAAATACGAAAAATTAAGAAAAAAGGCTTTAATCGGTTAAAATAGCGGTTGCGTTTATAATTACGATAAACTATAATAAGAGTATTCTTGAAAATAGCGGAGCCGTGCGCCCTTTTACAGGGCGCAGCCGTTTTTTTGAATACGTGAGGAGGATATATTTATGCTGAGTTTTTTTGATAAAGGCCGAAGGAAAAAGGCCTTGGCTGTTGCGGTAGCGGCATTTACCGTGATGGCTTTGGCTGGCTGCAGCAAAGAGCAGCAGGCACCACAGGCAACGTTGGTTAAAACGATGGAAGTTATCAAACGCGATACGCCGATCGTTTATGACTATACAGGTTTTGTGCAGGCGCAGAAAGAAGTCAATTTGATGGCGCAGGTCAGTGGACAGATCACAGGAAAGTATTTCCTGGGCGGTGAAAAAATAACTGCGGGACAGACCTTGTTTACTATTGATCAGCGTACATATCAGGCAAAAGTTCTGAATGCACAGGCCGGACTTGCCAGTGCCCAGGCAACTTTGATTCGTACCAGCCGTGATCTGGAGCGTTATAAAAAGCTATATGAGCAGAACGCTGTTTCCAAGCAGGAGCTTGATAACAGGGTCGCTGAGGCCGAACAGGCGCAGGCTGCTGTTGATGCACAGCAGGCTTTGCTGGAAAATGCCAATATTGATCTGGGAGAAACTAATGTCGTTGCGCCTTTTGACGGACGTATAGATACCAATGATCTTTCTGTAGGCAACTATGTTACTGCCGGTCAGACTGTTCTTGCTACTATTTCTAATACAGATCCGGTATTTGTAGAATTCAGTCTGGCAGAAAACGAATATTTAAAACTTCTGAGCGCTCATAATGATGCAGGTGGAGCGTCGTTGGAAAATCTGACGATCGTTTTGAGCGATGGCAGCACTTATTCTGAAAAAGGCCGTGTCGATCAGGTCAACCGCAGCATTACGCAGGGGACAGGTACTTTGTCGCTGAAAGCTGAATTCCCAAATCCTGCTAAGATCCTGCTGCCTGGCATGTTTGCTCATCTGCAGGCCAACAGCGGTACTGTACATGACGCTAAGCTGATTCCGCAGCGTGCTGTAACCGAGCTTATGTATAAGAAATTTGTTTATGTACTTGGCGATGATAATAAAGTATCCATGCGCGAAGTTACATTAGGTCCACGTATCGGTCGTTTGTGGCTGGTTGAAAGTGGTCTGGAAGGCAACGAAACGGTTGTTGTTGAAGGCATCAACAAAATTAAACAGGGTTCTGAGGTAAAACCTGAACCGATGACCGAGGCAGAATTGGATACTGCTGTATCTTTGAAAGAATCCTAAGGAGGTAACTAGTTGTGGCACGCTTTTTTATAGACCGTCCGGTCTTTGCGATAGTGCTGGCAATACTTATTACCTTACTTGGTACTATTGCCGGATTCAGCCTGCCAATTGCTCAATACCCGGATATCACCAAGCCGCACATTGCCGTTTCTACGAACTATGTGGGTGCTAGTGCGGAGGTTGTTGAGGAATCTGTTGCGCAGGCGATCGAACAAAAAGTTAATGGTGTAGAAAATATGCTGTACATGAACTCTACTAGTACCAGCGTAGGCGAATACACACTTGACGTATATTTCAATCTTGATAAAAATGCAGATATCGGTTCTGTAGAGGTACAGAACCGTGTTTCTCAGGCTTCGTCCTCCATGCCGTCAGAGGTAAGTGCTTACGGTATTACGACAGCCAAGAAATCTGCCGAGACCATCATGTATTTTGCGTTGCACTCACCTGATGGAACGTTTGATACGATGTTTCTTACCTCTTATGCGATGACAAACTTCCTTGATGCCTGCAAACGCGTTAAGGGTGTTTCCAGTATTGATATTTTTGGTCAGGAATACGCAATGCGCCTATGGCTGCAGCCAGATAAAATGGCTCAGTTGGGTGTGACCGCAGATGATGTTTCCAATGCAATCAAGAGTCAGAACATTCAGGCTCCTGTTGGTTCTATTGGTACGCGTCCTACAGCGGAGCAGCAGGAATTCCAATATTCTGCTAATGCCCAGGGGCGTTTGTCGACTCCGGAAGAGTTTGGTAATATTATTGTCCGTTCTCAAAACGGCAATAACCTGAAGCTTAAAGAAATTGCGAAAATTGAAGCTGGTGCCCGCAGTGATAACGTTGCTGGTTATCTGAACGGCGGTTCTTCTGTTGTTTTCCCTGTTTACTTAACAAGCGACGCTAACGCTTTGGAAACCGTCAATAACATCAAAGCCGTATTGGCCGATGCTGAAACGCGTTTTCCGGAAGGTATGGAGCTGACTATTGTTCAGGATAATACCCAGTTCGTACGCGAAGCGCTGGAAAAAGTAGCTCATACTTTCTTTGAAGCTTTGGCGCTGGTTATTCTTGTTGTATTTATTTTCCTGGGCAGCTGGCGTGCAACGCTTATTCCGCTGCTGGCGATTCCTGTTTCTTTGGTTGGTACCTTCGGTGCGTTCGTGCTGATGGGATTTTCGATCAATACTTTAACAATGTTTGCGATGATTCTTGCTATCGGCCTCGTTGTTGATGACGCGATCGTTGTTGTTGAGGCAGTTGAGCATCACATCCAGGATAATGGAATGACTCCAAAAGAAGCTACTTATCGGGCGATGAAAGAAGTTTCCGGTCCTGTTGTGGCGATTGCGTTCGTTTTGGCAGCAGTATTTATCCCGGTTGCATTTACCGGCGGTACTGTTGGTCAGCTTTATAAACAGTTCGCTTTAACGATTTCTGTTTCTATGGCGCTGTCAGCTATCGTAGCATTGTCTCTGACTCCAGCGTTGTGTGCATTGCTGTTGAAACCGCATGATAAAGACGAAGTCAAAGGACCTATTGGTAAATTTATCCATAAGTTCAATGTCTGGTTTGCCAATACTTTAAGTAAATATGTTAAAAATGTTGAAAAATGTATCCGTCATGCAAAAATCTCAATGGCAGTTTTGCTGGTTATGGTTATTTTATTGGGCTGGGTAGCTAAGGTTACTCCTACCGGATTTGTGCCAAGTGAAGATCAGGGTTATTCTGTAACGTCATTTAATTTGCCGGAGGGTGCATCAAGTAATCGTGGTATTCAGGCTATGATGGAACTGGGTGATAAGATCAAGTCGCTGCCGGGAGTTAAATATGTTATGGAAGTATCTGGCTTTGATATCCTTACTGGCGCCCCTAAGTCCAGTGCCGGTCTGATCGTTGCGGCGATGGAAGATTATGACAAACGTGATAACAGTGCTCAGGATATAGTGCCGCAGATTTATGGCATCGGTGCCCAAATGCCGCAGGTAAGCGTTATGGCGTTTGATCCGCCTGCATTACCGGGTGCGTCCAGCACAGGCAGTTTGAGTATGTACCTGATGAATCTGGGCGGTGACGATATGGAGCGGATGCAGGAAGTTGCTAACGAATTTCTTGCTAAAGCCAATCAACGTCCTGAAATTGGTATGGCTTATACCACCTTTAATACTAATACGCCGGTTTATCAGTTTAACGTAGACCGTGAAAAAGCAGAGTCTCTAAATGTACCTGTAGCAAGCGTATTTACAGCTTTACAGACTTTCCTCGGCGGCAGTGAGATCAATGACTTCAATGCTTTTGGCCGTACTTGGAAAGTAGTTATGCAGGCGGATGCAAAATATCGTACGAATGTTGATGATATGCGTTATTTCTTTGTACGCAGCAATAACGGCGATATGGTGCCTCTTAATACCTTGGTTACTGACGAAGGTAAAACAAGTTCTGCTACTGTAACCCGCTTCAACGGTGTACGAGCTATTAAAATAGCTGGTAACCCTGCTACAGGATATAGTACAGGTCAGGCTATGACTGCACTGGAAGAAACTGCTGCAGAAATTTTGCCGACTACTTATACCTATGAATGGGTAGATCAGAGCCGTGACGAACTGGAAGCAGGAAACAGATCAACACAGATTTTCATTATTTCTCTGATCTTCGTATTTTTGTGTCTGGCAGCTTTGTATGAAAGCTGGACTATCCCGTTGGCAGTTATGCTGTCAGTGCCTGTTGCTGCCCTTGGCTGTTTTGGCGCTCAGTATCTGCGCGGTTTGCAGAACGACGTTTATATGCAGATCGGTTTGATCATGCTGATTGGTCTGAATGCTAAAAATGCGATTCTGATCGTAGAATATGCAAAGATGAACATGGAAAATGGCGAACCTGTAGTTAAAGCGGCGCTTGATGCTGCCAGACTGCGTTTACGTCCGATTCTGATGACATCCTTCGCGTTCATTCTTGGTTGCGTGCCTTTGGCGATTGCAACAGGTCCAGGTGCCGGTGCCCGTGTTTCTATGGGTAATGCTGTTGTTGGCGGTATGACCTTTGCTACGATGATCGGTATCTTTATGATCCCGGTATTATTCGTTGTCGTTGAACGTATTTTCAACAGAAAAAAACACAGCGAAGAATAAATTTAGGTGTTTTGTAAATATATAATGCCCCGTCTTAAAGACGGGGCATTATTTTTTTGCAGGATTTTTTTTATTTATGTGGTATTTTAAAAAGGTAATTGAAAATTTCTGATAAAGAGTGTTTAGAGGTAAAAGCAGATGAATGAATTAAAAAATAAAAGTAAATTTCTCAGAGATGTCTGGTATCTGACCAAAAGTTATTGGCAGTCAGAAGAAAAGGGAAAGGCTTATTTGCTGTTGACGGCAATCATAGCACTAACTTTAGGCGTAGTGTATATGCTGGTGCTGTTGAATAAATGGAACAATTCCTTTTATAATGCACTGCAAAATTACCAGACCGAACTTATTTTTGATGAGCTGATACATTTCGGCTGGCTGGCTGTTATCTACATTATTCTGGCAGTTTATGCCTTTTACTTGCAGCAGGTACTGGTGCTTAATTGGCGTCGTTGGCTGACTAACAGGTATATTGATGAATGGTTGAAAAATAAGACCTACTATCGTCTGCAGATGTTCGGTTCTGATACTGATAACCCTGATCAGCGTATTAGTGAGGATGTGCGTTTGTTTGTTGAGATGACGTTAAAGTTCAGTATCGGTGTTTTAAAGGCTTTTTGTACTTTTGTGTCTTTCGTCTTTATTTTATATGAACTGTCAGGTTCACTGGAATTTACTTTGGCGGGGCAAGTGTGGCATATTGAAGGCTATCTGGTTTGGGTAGCCTTGGTTTATTCCATTGTTGGCACAGGGCTTACTCATTTGATTGGTAAAAAACTGGTAGGGCTGAATTTTGTTCAGCAACGTTATGAAGCGGATTTTCGTTTCAGTATGATGCGAATGAGGGAAAATGCTGAAAGTGTAGCGTTTTACAGCGGTGAGAAACAGGAAGGCGGCGTATTTAAGAAGCGTTTTAAACTGCTGCTGGATAATTTCTGGAAGATAGTAGAAAAACAAAAACAGTTGGTCTGGCTTAATTCCGGCTATTCACAGATTGCAATTATTTTCCCTTTCGTAGTGGCTATGCCGCGTTACTTAAGTAAGGAAATAACATTAGGCGGCCTGATCCAGATTGCCAGTGCCTTTGGCAGGGTGCAGGAATCATTATCATATTTTGTAGATATGTATGCCTCTTTGGCTGAATGGCGGGCAGTTGTAGAGCGTCTTACGGGTTTTGGGGTACATATGCACGAGGTAAAACAGGAAAAACCGCAGATTGATCTAGAACGAATGGAAAGTCGCAACGATACTATCGTAGTTGCGTCCTTGCAGGTTGAATTACCAGATGACAGGATCTTGTTGAAAAATGTCAATTTTACTTTAGTACCCGGCCGAAATAAAAATATCCTGATCAAAGGCGCAAGTGGCAGCGGTAAAAGTACATTGCTGCGTGCTGTGGCTGGTATCTGGCCATATGTGCATGGTAAATTGGAACTGCCTGCTGCCGAGAAACTGATGTTTATTCCGCAAAAACCTTATTTACCATTGGGAACATTGAAAGAAGCGTTGCTTTATCCAGGCAGTTGCCATAAAACAGATGAAGAGTTGGTGATGTTGCTGGAGCAATGTCGGATTGGCTACCTGGCAAAAGACCTGTATGTCGAAGCAGACTGGTCACATGTGCTTAGCGGCGGTGAACAGCAGAGGCTGGCTTTTGTAAGGGCACTGATCTATCAACCGTCATGGCTGTTTTTAGATGAAGCTACTTCTGCTTTAGATGAGGAGACAGAAGCTGTGATGTATAAGCTTGTTGAAACTTTAATGCCGGATACTACCGTAGTCAGTATTGGACATCGCAGTAGTTTGAGCAGTTTCCACCAAATAGGGTTGTTTATTGATAAAGGTCAGCACAGTGTTATTGAACGGGCCTTGTGAAAATAATATCAGGCATAGAATTTTGTAAGTAGAATTTACTGTTTTTTGTTAAAAGAAATTTTTACTTTGCTGTGATTTGCTTATATAATAAATAAAGAAGCAGTTTTTCAGAAAGGAAGTGTAAAAAATGATGCCATTGGAAATAGCTCCTAAAATTTATGATGTGGGTGTTGTTGACTGGGCTGTGCGTGATTTTCACGGATATAAGACGGAACGCGGTGCTTCATATAATTCATATTTGATCATGGATGAAAAAATCTGTTTGATCGATACAGTGAAAGCGATGTTTGCTGAAGAATTATTGACAAAGATTGAACGTGTTGTCGACCCTGGAAAAATTGATTACGTAATAGTGAACCATGTGGAACCGGATCATGCAGGGGCATTGCCGGCGCTGGTCAAAGCGGCTCCGAATGCTAAGTTTTTTATTACAGCTCAAGGGAAGGCGGAAGCAATTCGTCATTATGGTGATTTATATGATTTTCAGGTCGTGAAGGATGGCGATAAATTATCATTAGGCAAACGTGAATTGACTTTTGTGACTTTACCAATGCTGCACTGGCCTGACAGTATGGCAACTTATTGTGCAGATGATGGGATTTTGTTTTCTAATGATGCTTTTGGCCAGCATTATGCGGCTGCTAAACGTTTTGATGATGAAGTGGATCTGGGAATACTTTTTTATGAAGCAAAAAAATATTTTGCCAATATACTCTGGCCATATGCGAAATTAATTGATAAAGCGCTGGCGAAAGCAGCGGCACTTGATTTAAAGATGATAGCTACAGCCCATGGTATTATCTGGCGCAGTCATATTCAGGAAATTATTGCCAAATATGCTGCCTGGGGCAAAGGCGTGAGCGGCAGCAGTGTAGTTATTGCCTATGATACGATGTGGGGCGCTACGGAGCAAATGGCTCGTGCTGTGCTGGAGGGTGTTGTCAGTGCCGGTAGTGATGCTGTGCTGCTGCGTATGAACGAAACTCCGAATAGTACTGCTGTTGCGGATTTATTTGAAGCAGGTGGTATGATCATCGGCTCTTCAACACTGAACAGCGGAATGCTGCCCACTATGGGCAGTCTGCTTGTATACCTTAAAGGCTTAAACCCAACAGGTAAAAAAGCAGCTGTTTTCGGTACATATGGCTGGGCGGGGGGCGGTCAGACAGAAAAGGAAACGTTTATAATTAGA
>OAWO01000316.1_pt1 | contig 23112 bp, 45 predicted proteins | sample 1495421 | NCBI WGS metagenome assembly OAWO01 (sample SAMEA2580162, study PRJEB22360) | human gut metagenome | biome: human gut; feature: human-associated habitat; material: faeces | place: Denmark | collected 2008/2010
GAACCGCCAATAAGCATCGACATGAACCATATTATGATTCAGCATAAAATCACCTCCTGGTTTCATGCAGACGAAAATATATCGCATGAATTTTAATTAGAGTGATTTTTCTATATAAGTGACGGTTGTCATAAAAGTAGTATACAACAAAATTAAAATTAACACAAATAGAAATGGAGGTCTGGTTAAATGTTAGTTGAAAAAGTCATAAAAATCCCGGTATATACTTTCAATTTTAGAATGTATCCGAATAAAGAACAGAGTGAATTAATAGATAGAATAATTTTGGCTTTACATAAGGCATGTAATATGGCTGTTTACGATATGTTTGAAAATAAAATTAACACAATTGAAAAACCAGACCAAAATAACGAAGGACAAACCGTACATTTCCCGGATGTTAATTCTATGGCAAAGAAACAATATCTTGATGTACTAAGAAGTAGAAATGAAGATATTAAATTGATCCCGGCGGGTGCTTTGTCGGGTAAGAATGGCGTATTTTTGTGTGATTTATCGAAGAGATTAGATGCACAAGTGAGCGGAGAAAATGCTAATAAAAAAACAAATGGCAAAGGTGTTAAAAGACCGATTGAAAATAGTAAACCTCCATATTATTCAAAGAAACATCCAAGAACTAGTTATACATATCAAGAAACCATGAGTAAAATGAGTTTCAGTGAAGAGAATAAAAATGTAGCATATTTTAATTTAGCTAAAATTGGCAAGGTAAAAATCAGAGGAATTAAAGGATACTTAAAAAATATCAGATTTGATTGTTTATGCGGAATGGACTTTGAAGAATATGCTAATTTACATAAAAAACAGCGGGTATTAACAACTGTTAAAAAGGATAATTGCGGAGATTATTTTTTACAGTTGTGTTTAAAGGATGTTTATAAAGTTGTAAAAGTTGAAGAAGAGAAAAAAGAAATAGGAATTGACGTTGGTATTTCAACGTTAATGACTTTATCAGATGGTACAAAATATGATAATCCTAGATTTAAAAATGGTAAAGATGGAAGCGTCCGACAACATCGAGAAATTTTGAATAGACAGTTATCCAGACGGCAAGGGTATAGCAATATAGAATTTCGAGAAAAATTGAGAGAATTAAGAAAAGAGGATATTAATTTAGAGCCGTCTAAAAGATACATAGAAACAAAAATTAAGAAAGCAAAATTAGAAAGAAAGGTAACCCGGCAAAGAAAATATCATATGGAGAATATGGTATTGGAAGTTATAAGAAGATCGAACTTTATTGGAATAGAAACATTGTCGGTAAAGGATATGTATGTCAAGAAAAACAAGAGTGAGAAATGATAATTTATCTGATGCAGCAATGGGAGAAATTCTTACTTTATTAAAAAGAAAAGGGGAAGAATATGGTGTGTCGGTCGTTGCAATTGGAAAATATCAGAAATCTACACAGACATGTAGTAAGTGTGGATTTGTAAATGTAAAAACAAAGGACACAAAAATTAGAGGTTGGGTTTGTCCCGAATGTGGGGCAATTCATGATAGAGATGTTAATGCAGCGATTAATATTTTGAATATGGCTAAAGAAAAAGAATATAAGAAGCAGATAGCTTAAATACATATATTTAACGGTTGCAGGTTCAACGCCGCCGAGTGCGAATAGGAAGTGAACATAAATTATACGGTTCATTCGCACCAAAGTAGATAAAAGAAATCAGTGAGTAGTAATTATTTATTTACATATACGAAAACAGATATTGCTTTTATAACCTTAAAATTATGTAAGTTACATAAAAGAGATGCGTCATATTTATGTATTTTTGCCGATGTAATTGAGGATTGAAATTGCAAAAGTATTGTAGTTAGTGCGTTTTCTCAATGATGTAATTTATATGAATATGAGGATTGAAATACAGTACCACTCATTCACCAAACCATTGATTTGTTGATGTAATACATATCAATATGATGACTGAAAAAAATATCTTAAAAATTAAATATATTAAATTAAAAGGAGAAATAAATTATGACAGGATATGATTTAGTTGCAATTGTAAACTTGTTAGAAGATTGGAACGATAAAGATTATGGTTTTGCATTATATAAAGAAGAGTATGAATTACTTAGAACAGCAAACTTGGAAAATACACTTGTAGTTGTTAATGCAAGAAGTAAAGATAGACGAGTATTGGGAAAAGTAAAAGAGATTTTATCATTGAAAGAATACGGTAAAAATCCTACGGCGCAGGTGGTTGGTGTCGTAAATATGGATGCGTACATGAATAGAGTAGAGGAAGAAGAACGAGTTAATAAAATAGAAGAACTTAATCGTTTGATTGATAAGAACAACAGAGAACTTGTGAATCTTATGACTGAGTTAAGAAGACTTGAGGGTTAAAAGGAGGGGAATAAATACGAGAGTTCATAGATGCGATCAAATTATTATAAGAAAAAATCATCCCAAATTTAAAGTAATTGATCAACAATGTCTTCATTCAAAGAACTTGTATAATGAAGCAAATTATGTAATAAGGCAAAAATTTATAGAAGAAGGAAAATATGTTTCTTATAAAGAAATGAACGTTAAATTTAAGACACGCGATAACTACAAACTTACTTTTAGCCAACCAGCAAATTGTACATTAAGATTGTTAGATAAAAATTGGAAATCATATTTTAGATCAATTAGAGATTGGAAAGAACATCCTGAAAAATATCTTGGAATGCCAAAATTGCCAAAGTATCTAAAGAAAGATGGAAGATTCCCGTGGATGATCCCAAATAATCAGTTGGTATATGACTATGAAAAAGGGACAGTTTACATTAGAAACAGACTTCTTAATGATTATAAATGGAAGTGTCGTTGTCTTGGAAGAATTATTCAAGTGCGTTTCATACCTAGAGGTTCATGTTATGTAATGGAAATTGTCTATGAGGTAGAAATTCCCAATGCGAAAATAGAAACCAATCGTATTGCAAGTGTTGATTTGGGTGTAGATAATCTTGTAACTATGACAAATAATATCGGATTAAATCCAATTATTATTAACGGCAAGGGTGTCAAAAGTACAAACCAGTATTATAACAAGCGACTTGCAAAAGAGAAATCTTTGCTAAAAATAAGACATAATAAGGATTGGTCAAATAAACTTGATACTATCACATTTAAGAGGCATCGGCGAATCAAAAATTATATGCACAATACAAGTTCTTATATTGTTAAATGGTGTGTAGAAAACGAAATAGATACTTTGGTTGTTGGGAAAAATAAGGAATGGAAACAAAATGTATTTATGGGCAAAGAAAATAACCAGAAGTTTATGGCTATCCCTTATCAGATGTTATTACAACAACTTAAATACAAATGTGAAAATGTTGGTATCAAATATATTGAGACAGAAGAAAGCTATTCATCAGGAACAAGCTTTTTAGATGGAGAAAATCCTATTAAGCAGAATTACGATAAGTCAAGACGAATTGAGAGAGGTCTATTCAAATCAAATACTGGATTGCTTATCAATAGTGACGTGAATGGTTCATTACAGATTATGATGAAAGTATTCCCAAATGCGTTCAAAGAGCGATATGGGATAGAGGCTGTTCTAACGCCTATAGTTATAAATGCAGCGTAAGTTGTATGATTTACTATGAATGGCAAATAATTTGTCAATAGAATATCCATTTTATTGTCCTAAGTGCGGACACAAAGAAATTATTACCATGTCTATGAAGGAATACGTTGGAGAAGGACATATGTGTCCGGAATGTGGAGAAGAAATGAAACGAGAAATTGAATCTATGGTTTGTAGAAGCATTGATAAAACTGGAGGTTTTTATAGAAGTTTCAATTAAAAAAATGTGCTGCTACGGTAGCACAAAATAAGGATCATTGGCGCAATGGTGAGCGCAATCGGCTCATAACCGATCGGTTTCGGGTTCGAGTCCCGGATGATCCATTTAGGTTATCACTAATTTAAGAGAAATATAACTTGCAATTAATTTGTAATTTTCTTTTTTGTTTTATTCATTTTTATTTCATCCTAAATTTCAAATAAAAAATTGTTTTTGGTTACATAATTTAATTCGCTTTTTATTTTTGAAAAAGATGAAAAATTGTTTCTTGTAAGTTTTAATATGTAAACATGTTTCTTAAGTGGTGATGACCTATTTTTCATCCTAAAAGTTGTAGATTAGTGTAAATGGTAGCACGATGTAGCGTGACACATAAGTAAAGGTTCGAATCCTTTATCTACAATCCAAAAATATATAAATGAAAGAGGTGTAAAAAATGAGTAGCTGGACTTATGTACATGGAACAATTGTAGCTTCTCCTCCAGGAAGGACACAACACGAGAAAAGATATATTCTTGAGACTGTTCTTGATCATCTTCCGGTTGTAACTGGATCAGAAAGAGATATGGAAGTATATGTGATTCAAAAAAGAGGACATAATAGTTCAAGCGGTAGTGATGAATTTTTCGAGAGAACAAATAATTTAAGAGATTCAAGAGGAAGAAGAAGTTATAAACGAGGTTGGTTACATACACAAGATGATTATATTCTTGTTGTTGATGCTGCATTACGTGACAGAGAATTTGAAGATACATTTCAAGAATTTATGAAGTGGTTTTGTAGACTATCAAAAAGAGTCTTTGTAAATGATGTGAATGTGAAAATCAAAGGATTTGACAAGCAATATGTTATAGATAATCCAGATCCGTTTTTCAACATGAGTGACTTCGATAATGATAATTGGTGTAGTTATTTGATGTGGAAATACGACAGAGATAAAGATGGAAACTTGTTAAGTGGAAAACCGGTAAATAGAAATGAGTAATTTTATGGAGGTAATTGGTTATGGCAAGCGAAGATATTGCTTTTTGTATGTCAGATTGCAAAAATATGAAGTGTTTTAGGAATAAGAAACATATTAAATATCCTGAGTTCCCACATAGTTTTGCGTTTTTGGAAAATACGAAAGATTGTATGAAGGTGGTAAAAAATGAGAAGTCCAAAAGTAAAAAATAAATATAATCTCACAATGAAAAAGATTAATAAACTCAAAGTTGGTGATGAATCTAAAATTAAAGAACCACTATTTTGGAGGAATAATGTAATAAATGCATGGTGTATAAATAGAATTATCGGGACAGATGATGATGTAAAATATGGAACAGATAACGATATTTGGATTGGCATTTATGATAAACCATATTATAACAGAAGAATTCATGTACGTTGTAGTTGCTATGGAGGAATGTGTTTTTATAAATTTGATAAATTTTTCAGATATGAAGATATCGAATATGAAAATGATTTAAAAACCCAGGAAGAATTGTTGCGGATTATAAATCATCTGATTGATGAAAGTATTTTGGTGATGGAAAATGGACGAGAAAAAAGTTAGAGAGGCGATAGAAGTAATAAAAGCGAATTATCCTACAAGCGGATATTATATGTTGCGAGAATCATTAGATATCGCAATCGAAGCACTGCAAAAGCAGTTGCCGAAGAAAGTGGATGTTTGGGCTAATGGAACAGAACATTGTCCAGTTTGCGACAAAAACATAACTTATACAGGACTCCATGTATGTCCAGAGTGTTGCCAACGACTTGATTAGTCGAAATAAACATTGAAAGGAGTTAGGAATTATGCCGAATTGGTGTGAAGGAGCTTTAAAGGTTCGTGGAACGAAAGAAAATATAAAGAGGTTTGTGCTTGAGGGGTTGCACCCTGTTGACTTATTCGGTGATGCAAAATCTGAGTTGACAGTAAATGAATTTGGAGATATTAATTCGAATGAAACTTGTTGGATTGAAGAAACAAGAAGAGGATTCGTTGAGGGTGTTGAAGTATATCTTTCAGAATACGAAGATGATGAAAGACTCACTGCAGTATTTGATTCCAAATTTGCATGGGGTATTAACGCTGATGAACTTTTAAGAACATGTAAAAAATACCATGTCGATATGAAGATTCATGCTTTTGAACAAGGAATGGAATTTAACCAGGTAATTGAAATAATTGATGGGGAAGTAATACATGATTATGAAATTCATTTTACAGATTACCAATGGGAGTGTGTTTGTCCCAAATTAGGCGGTTAAAAATACAGCGGAATTGATTAAGTCAATGGTTAAAGTGGTTGAGTAGCTTGTGGTTCCCTGCGAGTTTTCTTACGAGTTTTTGTAAACCACTCGCAAGAGATTCGGAAAGGTGGAAGAATGGAAGAACTAAAGAAATGCCCGTTTTGTGGCTCTGATAGTGGATATTACATGTTAGAAACAGTTCGTAGTGGATTATATTTTGATTATGATGAGTTGTTGGAGGTGAAGTAATGAAAAAGTACGATATTTTAATTGCGAAACTGTATGCGTGTTGCGAAAATCAAGAAGAGTTTCCACGCGAACCGATTACAATTGATGTTGATAAAATGAGTGAGTTATTGGAAAGTGTTTTTATAAAAGAAAGATTGTTGGAGGTGGAGTGATGGGTGATGCAATTTATAACCAAGCTGTAAAGGAAATGAAAAGCCTTGCAGAACATGTGATGCAAGATATTCAAGAATTTGCAGATGAACATGACTATGAAAAATCGTGGGTTGTTGAAAGATTTAGAGAGGAATTTAACCGGATATCAAGAAAAGAGGGATAACATGAACGTACTAGAGAAGATTTTGGAAGAGATTGAAGAACACGGTAATATCCAATTTTCATCATATACAAAACCATTAATTGCAGTTGAGGATGTTTTGAAATCCATCCGCTCTCACATGGATGAAGTTCCAAATTGTGGAAAATGCAGCAGGAGAAAGTGGTATCAAAAAGGAATTGAGGACGGAAAGAAAAATCACGACTGGATTCCGGTAGAAGAGAAGCTACCGGAAGAAAAAGGATGGTATCAATGTACATGTTCTGATAAAGAAATTTGGAACAATGATATAGTTAGAGATTTATACTATTATCCAGAAATAAAAGAATTTGTAGATAATATCAGATATGAAGCTAATGGATTAAAAGGTATTGAAAAATATTATTGGACTAAATATGTAACCGCATGGCAATTCCAACCGAAACCATATAAAAAGCACAGACAATAGCCTGTGCAGAACAAAAATAAAGGTGCTTCCTAGATACCATTATTTTTGATTACATAAATGATTATAACATATATCTTAGTTCATATCAACAGGGGATGTGAGGTAAATATTATGAAAGAAGAATTTCAAAGGAGAAATAGCGTATGAAAATTTTAGTTGTAGTAGATATGCAAAATGATTTTGTAGATGGAAGTCTTGGAACAAAAGAAGCCAGAGAAATTGTTCCGAGTGTAAAGAAAAAAATTGAAAAGTATTTTAATAATGGCGAAGAAATTATTTTTACAAGAGATACTCATTATTCTAATTATTTAGACACTCAAGAAGGAAAGAATTTACCAGTTGAACATTGTATTCATGGAACGATGGGATGGAATGTTTTAGAAGGACTAGAAACTCCTAATTGCCATTATGTAGATAAAAATACATTTGGTTGGGATCAATGGAAGGAGACGTTGGGAAAATATAATTTTGATGAAGTAGAATTAATTGGAGTATGTACTGATATTTGTGTGGTATCAAATGCGTTATTAATCAAGGCTTTATTTCCAGAAACTAAAATCACAGTTGATGCATCGTGTTGTGCAGGTGTCACTCCCGAAAAACACAAAGCTGCATTAGAAGTTATGAAATCTTGTCAAATTAATGTGATTGGAGAGAAAACTTATGATCAAAATTAATGGAGAAGTAGTAAATACAAAGAAATTCCCAGATGGAACTCTTTTGCTTAAAGAGGATGTTCCTTATGATTTTAAAAATTATAGAGAAGCAACTATTACATGGATGTTCGAAAATAATGAGGAATTAGTAACATTAATCTATATTGTCAAACATCTTAATTCTCATGGTATTACAAATTTATACCTAAACATGCCATATATTCCAAATAGTCGTCAAGATCGTGTTAAAACAACAGAGGATGTATTTACATTAAAGTATTTTGCAGAAGTTATCAATTGGCTGAAATTTGATTCTGTAACAGTATTAGATCCACATTCATCTGTAAGCGAAGCTCTTATTGATAAAATCGTAATTAAGCACCCAGACAAGTATGTGTGGGAGGCAATCAAAAGCAAATACATCGGTGGTACAAATAATCTTACAATGTTCTTTCCGGATGAAGGAGCTATGAAACGTTATTCTACAATGTTTGATCTCCCTTATGTTTTTGGTATTAAAAAGCGCGATTGGGAAACAGGGGAGATTAAAGGATTAGATGTTTCTGGTATGACGGATTTGATCAAGGGCAGAAAAATTTTAATTGTAGACGATATTTCAAGTCGCGGCGGTACGTTCTATCATAGCTCAAAGAAACTAAAAGAACTTGGAGCAAAAGAAATTTATCTATATGTATCTCATTGTGAAAATACAATTCTTGAAGGAGAAGTATTAAGTAGTGGATTAATCGACAGAGTGTTCACAACAAATAGCATTTTTACAAAAGAACATGAGAAAGTAGAGGTATTTGAATATGAAGAGTAAGACGAATCCTATGTTATTAATTGACTTTTATAAAGCGGTTCATGCAGAAATGCTACCGGAAAATATTACAAAATCAGTTTCCTATTTTACTCCTAGAATGAGTCGTGTAAAACGATGGGATAGAGTAGTAATGTTTGGATTACAGGGGTTTATTAAAACGTATCTGATTGATTATTTCAATGAAGAGTTCTTTGACAAGTCTTTTGAAGAAATTATTTATGAATATAAAAGAATTATGGATGCATCACTTGGGAAAGACGCGTATAAAATTGACAAAATTGAAAGTCTACATAAATTAGGATATTTACCAATTGAGATCGTTGCATTGCCGGAAGGAACAATTGTTCCAATGCATGTGCCAATGTTTGGTATTACAAATACACATAAAGATTTTGCATGGTTACCTCAGAGTTTAGAAAGTCTTATCTCAGCAGAAATGTGGCATCCAATGTTGGCAGCAACAGTAGGAATGACCTATCGTGGAATCGTTAATCACTATTATGATTTAACTTGTGAAGATAATATTTCAAGATCAAAAGCTCTTGGGGCTTTTGACTTCCGTGGAGAAGAGTGTTTAGAATCAGCGGTAAAAGCAGGAGCTGGGTGGTGCTTATCATTTTTAAATACGGCAACTGTTCCAAGTATTCCTTATCTTGAAAAGAATTATTTTTGTGATTGTACAAAAGAACCTGTTGCGTATGGAAGTCCTAGCACAGAGCATTCTGTAATGTGCAGTAATTATGCGGTTGATGGAGACGAGATTACATTATTAAGAAGATTGCTTACTGAAATCTATCCAAACACAAGTTTTTCAGCAGTTCTTGACTCTTATGATTATTGGAATGTTATCGATAATATTCTTCCTCAGTTAAAAACAGAAATTATGAATCATAACGGTTGTATGTTAATGCGTGGAGATTCTGGAGATTGTGTAGAAGTTGTAACAAAAACTGTATTTAAATTATGGGAAGAATTTGGTGGAACAGTCAATAGCAAGGGATATAAAGTGCTTGATCCACATGTAAAAGCAATTTATGGTGATTCAATTACAGTACAAAGATGTGAAGAAATTTACAAAATTCTCATGGAAAACGGATTCGCATGTTCAAATGTGGCGTTAGGCGTTGGATCGTTTTCATTTCAGTGCATCGAAGAAGACGAAGAGTTAAAGCCATTTACAAGAGACACTTTCAGTTCGTGTATTAAAGCAACATATTGTGAAATTAACGGAAAACCTACTCCGATTTTTAAAAATCCTAAAGACGGGGGTTTTAAGAAATCGCAGAAAGGATGTTGCAGAGTATATACACGATGTGATGGAAGTATTTATTACGAGGACGAGCTTACATGGAAACAAGCTACTGATTATGAAAAACGCGGGAATATGTTAATTCCGGTCTTTAAAGACGGAGAATTATTAAAAAAACAATCATTAAAAGAAATCAGAGATAGACTACATGGAGGTAGATTTTAATGTCTTTAAAAATTATCGACGGAGATTTATTTCAATCAGACGCTAGAATCATCGCACACCAAGTGAACTGTCAAAATAAAATGGGATCAGGAGTTGCACTTCAGATTAAGGAGAAATATCCAAATGTATATAATGAGTATATGAAAGTATGCTCAGAAGAAATGATTGGTAAAATTCAAGTTGTTCCTATTAATAGCCGATGGAATGGTTATGACACTGGTAGCATTATAATTCCTCAGAGCGAACAATTTGTATGTAACATGTTTGCCCAAAACAACTATGGATATGATGGTAAACAGTATACAAATATTAATGCACTAAGGAAATGTATGCAATCATTGAGGGTTTTGGTACATCTGAAGAATGGACATTTTGGAAATAAAATTGCAATGCCATATAAAATTGGATGCTGTCGTGGTGGCGCAAATTGGGATGAGGTTTATAAAATGATTGAAGAAATTTTTTCAAACTGTGATGTGGAATTATGGAGATTAGGGAAAGAGAGGCGAGATTGAAATGAATTTTAATGCAAATGAAGTTAAAACTGCAATTATTGAATGGATCCAGAAGTTCTTTAAAGAGAACGGGTGTGGTTGTAAAGCAGTTGTTGGTATTTCAGGAGGAAAGGATTCTACGATTGTTGCTGCACTCTGCATTGAAGCTCTAGGAAAAGAAAGAGTACTTGGAGTCCTAATGCCAAACGGTAAACAAAAAGATATCGATGTTGCAAAGAAGGTGGTTAATCATCTTGGAATTGAAAGCATTGAAGTAAATATTTTTAATGCAGTAAGGTGTATCAAGCATGAAGTGAAATCGCAATTAGATGATCATTGGAGTAAGCAATCTTCTATTAATCTTCCAGCTAGAATCAGAATGGCTATATTATATGCTGTATCTCAAACAGTAAATGGAAGAGTGGCGAACACATGTAATTTATCTGAAGATTGGATTGGATATAGTACAAGATGGGGAGATAGTGTTGGTGATTTCAGTCCATTATCCAATCTGACTGTTGCAGAAGTTAAAGAAGTCGGATATGCACTTGGTCTTCCGAAAGAGTTAATTGAGAAAATTCCATCAGATGGTCTTTGTGATAAAACAGATGAAGATAATTTAGGATTTACATATGAAGTTCTCGACAAATATATCAGAACAGGTGTAATTAAAGATAAACAATTAAAGAAGAAAATTGACCAGATGCACGAAAAGAATTTATTTAAATTACAAATGATGCCGTCATTTAGCTTTAGATATGAGGAGAGATAAATAAATGGAAAGAGTTATAAGAAAATTAACTACGGAAAATGGTATGGATATTACTGATGTATCGTAAGCGCATAGTTTCGGGGTGTCCCCAAAACATACTTCCAGAATCCCATTGCTAGGATTCCGGAAGGCTAACTTTTTACTCTATTTAATGCTACATTGCTCCTGCACATCTATGCTCCAAGGAGCTAGATGATCCAGCTCTTCGTCTGTCATATTCTCATTAGGACGATGCTCTAGCAGAAACTTTAAATATTCATACAGATTTAAATCGTATGCTTTTGCCATCTCAACAATTGTAAGATACATCGCATTTGCAGTTGCTCCATCTGGACTATCTGAAAACAACCAGTTTTTTCGACCTACAGTTACTGGACGAATACTGTTTTCACTGAGATTATTGCTAAGACTACAGCGCCCATCTTCAAGATAGGTCATAAGGTAATTCTCTCTATTCAGGATATACGTTTTTGCTTTTTTGAGCTTACCATTACTTCCGGGATCTAACTGTTTTGCCCACAACAAAAAACCCTCAATCACCGGTTTCTGATCTTTGAGGCGACGATTTTGGATCTGTTTAAAGCTTAGGTTCTTTTCTTTGTATGTACGTTCATACTCGAAAAGTTTATCGCAGTAAAGCACTCCCTGAACAGCAGGATTAGTATAATCCTTGTCATGTCCCTTAGGGATTGCTTCTAACAGGTATCTACGAATGTGTGCCCAACAGGTACAGCGGTTCACATTCTTAACCTTGTTGTATCCTTGGAATCCATCTGCCATCAGATAGAATCCAGGTTCTACTCCTCTCAAGAATTCTTCTGCGTTAGTTCCAGCTCTTGTAGGAGTATAGTTATAGAGAACGATAGGATTTAATCCATCTTCTCCGGTTCGGATCAGCCAGAAATAAGATTTCGACTGAGCCTTTCGTCCGTTTTCCTTCAATACTTGAACGGGTGTTTCATCCATCATTAAGAACTTACGCTTTAATAGTTCACGATGGAAATAATCGTACATAGGTTGTATGTACATCTGACTGGATTGAATAATCCAACTCGCCATGGAAGTTCTTCCAATAGGTGCTGCCTGTTGAAGAAAGTCCTTTTCCTGACGATATAAAGGAACATACATCCCATATTTACGATACAAAATATAAGCAAGCAACGACTCCGATACATAACTGTGCGGAATCAATGCTGGTTTTCCATTATCTTTGATGAACTGAGGTTCTTCTGTCTCTTTACATTTAGGACAGGCATACGTTACTGCAAGATATTCTATATGTTCCAGTTTTGGTGGTGTATACACAATCTCGCTTCGGATTTTTTCGGTTCCGATAGCTAGCATTTCACTTCCACATTCTGGGCATATCTTATCTTTATCAGTTAATGTATCTGCAAGAACCTGGCGTGTAGGAATGTCTTTGAACTGCTCTTCCAAAGAGGGTTTCTTCTTGCGAGTATGTTTTTGGATTTCAATGATTTCTGGTTCGATAAGTTCTATTGGTTTATCGAATTCATCCATTTCATCGAATAAAGACAGTTGACCTTCGAAGTCGTCTATACGGCGTTCACTTGAAGTACCAAACATTTTTTGGCGAAACCATGCTAATTCAGCTTTAAGATTATCGTTCTCTTTTTGCTGGCGATTGATTGTTTCGTTCAGCATTTTGATCGTTGTATTCAGTTGTGAGATCATATCTTTCAGCTCTAAAAGCTGGACTTCTGAACTACTCTTTGCCATGGTTTTGCTCCTTGTTTTGATATAAATATTATACCACAAAAACAGGTTCAAAGCCAGTAAATACGAGGGGTTCAGCTGGTTCGAAGTGCTTTTGGCTGTTCGATTTCGAGGCCTGACATCAGCCAATCAAATTGCTGCCATGTAATACTTTTAACCTCTGATTTATTACGAGGCCATCGGTATTTTCCTTGCACAACATCGAGCCTTTTGTAGAGAAGAACGTAGCCATCTGGTTCGTGAAATAGGACTTTGATACGATCACAACGTTTTCCACAAAACAAATATACAGAGTGACCTGGAGGCTCTGAGGTAATCTGATCATATACGATAGCACATAATCCATCGATTGATTTTCTCATGTCAGTGTAGCCAGTCACAATAAAGATATTTGTTGCAACTGAAATATCACCAAGCATGATTCATCCCTCCGATACAACGTAGAGTGTTTTGAATCAAATTCTCGTCGGCTCCATTAAAAAGTCGAAGCGTGATATTTCCAATCTGAAGTTCTGCAGCCAGATAACCTTCTCTAGGTTGAGTTTGAAGGCTAACATTTTGCTCTACTTCAGAAACTGAATCGATCAAATCAACTTTGACAACCTCTTGAATTTCAGGTTTCATTTCAGAGTTCTTTTGAGTATCTGGTAATGTATATCCACTTTTCTTGAGTTTACTGACCCAATTGTAGAATGTACCAGGATGAATACCATTCTGTTCACACCATTGGTAATCGGATAAGCCGCTTTGGCGGCATTCCATGATAAGTTTTATTTGGTCTTCTTTACAAACACGTTTATTCATAATGATAGGTCTCCTTTTGTAATAGAGTGAAATGCTAGCGTTGTAGCATTTCCTACCAATCATTATAGAATTAATACATGGTGGATGCCATCCACCCTAAAATTAGGCGCTTACGATGTATCGAGTTTTGAAACAGAAGATTATGTTGGAATATGGGATGAAATAGATGATAAATATGTGTTACTCAGGAAATCGGGTTTCCTTTTATCATTACAATATATTTGTAATCCTGAAAATATTGAAAAATTAGATGAGGCAGTACATGAATTATGCGATCAGCATATTTTAAATGTAGGTAGACGTGAAAAATATAGTATTAAATTCGAATAGGAGAGGTGCTTTGCAGAAAAGTTCCTAAATAGTGTTCGTAAGTTTAAAATATGAAACCGTGATTTCAAAAGGAGAGAAATATGTTTTTAGTCGAAAATAAATTCGAAATTGGAGAAGAGTGTTATGCGACATATAGAAAAGCTATTCATCACACATGTCCGGTTTGCAATGGCAAAGGCAGATATCAATATAATGGATTTGACCTAAAATGTAATAACTGTAATGGAACCGGAAGTATTCACCACAATAAAGAATACGAGATCGCTATTTGCAGGGTGAAAGTTAAATTGATTAGAGTATCGAGACAAGGCGAACAGAATATGATTACTTACAAATTAAAAATGTTAGATTCGTGTTCTAATAATGTAAATAGTCGCAGAGAAGAAAACTTATTTAAGACTTATGAAGATGCTATGAAGTCTATGGAGGTGAACTAATATAGAAGAAATTATTTTAAGAAAAAAGTATCCAGATTTTATTGACAATGAATATTTATGTGGGATTACAAAATTCTTAGATGATGATATTCGAAATAATTATGGCGAGTTCAATTCATATTTCAGATGTTATATATATGATTGTAGAAGTTGGCACAACGATTGTTTTGCTATTCGTATGCCTGGATCAACAATTGGGTGTATTAAGTTTGGTGATGAAAATATAATCAAAGAATGTCGTATCTATGATGACGTAATATCTAAGAGTAGATGTTTTTCTGAAGATATTAATGAACGTCTGAAACGGTTTGTTGGTAGAACATTGAAATTTCAAGAAGAATAGAGGTAAAGAAGTGAATTATTATATTAGTGATTTACATTTATTCCATAAGAATGTGACGAATGAAGGTTCTAATTTTGACAATAGACCATTTGATACATTGGAAGAAATGCATAAAGTGATTAAGGAAAATTGGAATTCGAAAATTACTAATGCAGATCATGTCTATATTTTAGGAGATTTGGCATGGAAAGAAAATGAAGATGCGATTGAATTAGTGAGTGCATTACGAGGTAATAAACATCTTATTCTTGGGAATCATGATAAAGCAACAGATCAAAGGTATAAACAGTTATTTGTAGAAATAGCAAATTATAAAGAAGCGAAAGATATGATTGACGGGAAAGAGTATCATGTCGTAATGTCTCACTTTCCATTGGCTTTTTGGAATCATCAGCACCATTACAGAAGAGATGGGAAAGAGCATAGAGTGTGGTCTGTTCACTTATATGGACACGTACATAATTCTATGGAAGAAGATTATTATCAAGAGTATATCAAAAAACTAAACAGTGAATATGAAATTAAGTGTGTAGCAAAAAATGTAGGGTGTATGTTTTGGAATTATACACCAGTAACATTGAAAGAAATTTTAAATAATGAAGGAGAATAAATTTATGAGAGCAATGTTAAGTCAACCAATGGCAGGGAAAACAGATGAAGAAATTGTAAATACAAGAGAAAAGGCAATTGAATATCTAAGAGATAGAGGATATGAAGTTGTGAATACCTTATTTACAGACGAATGGTATTCGAAAGATAAAATGGAAAAGAGAGAAGTTGTACAAATTCCATTGTGTTTTCTCGCAAAATCTTTAGAGAATATGAGTTTGTGTCATGCGGTATATTTTTGCAAGGGTTGGGAAAACGCCAGAGGCTGTCGTATTGAACATGATGCAGCAGTTGCTTACGGATTAGATATTATTTATGAGGAATAAAATTCATGAGTGGTTTTGAAATACGTGGAATTCAAAATGTAAGCTTTGTAGATCTTAAAACTGGAAAGAAGATAAATATAGAAAATGCAGAAGTAGCTGTATTGAGCGAAAGCAAGGATGTTAACGAGCATAAACATACTGGTAAGCTGGATATTTCTAAAACAGCACATTTTACATGTGAACTTACATATTTAAATAGGAAAGAACTCTTTCAGGCATTATATGGAGTCACAAATAATTACAGAAGATTACATGGTGGACATGCATTGAGAGAAACAACCAGAAGAAGATACATAATGAAACATAAAAAATGAATGAATAAAAAAGACACACATCTCCGCGACCAAACTTTGATGTGTGTCTGCAAACACAAATACATTGAACAATTTGGAATTCAATGCAACTACTATATTACATATCTTTTTGTGCTTAGTCAAGCATTGGTTTCCAAATTTAAAAATTGAATATAGATAGGAGTGATTATTATAGAAGAGTATAAACCTATTTGCTTTACTTATTATGATCCAAATTATTATCAAGGAATGGCAGATTATTATTCACATGAGAAATATTGTGTTTTTGTTTATAAATGTAATAATTATGACAATTGTGATGCTTATAAAAGAAAACGTTGTGTGATGTTAAATAAATCGGAATACAAATGTCCTCATTGCGAAATTGAAAAGAACGAGAGTTTTGACAGAAATTTAATAAGAAAATATAGAGAAAGATATGGCAACATAGAAGATACTTTAAAACCATTGGATTTTGTTTGTAGAATTGCAGATTGTGTTTATATCGGAGTTCCATATTATCTATATAATAACACAATTTTTTATGACAACTTTGTGGGTGAAAAGATAATCAAAGAAACATCTTTTACACCAGAATTTATTGTTAAACTTATTAAATATATACCAGGTAAATTACTTGATGGAGAAATTACATCATATCAGGATAAATTAGTTATAAAATTTTGTGATCAACTTAAAAGGTTTATGCCAGATATGTATAAGAGAGTATATGAAATTTATCCGAGTATTGAATCAATAGCAGCGAAAGTCGATTATACAGGAAAGAAAGCAAAGTTAATATCTCTTCTTCCTGGAAAAATCAAACTATCAATAGATACTTTTGAGTGGGACGGCAAAGTGTTGCATGGAAAAGGCAAACAACTTTCGTATGATTGGAGTTTAAATAACGAAGAAGTAACCATTATTCCAAACGAAAATACAATGGTAACAATTTGTGATAATTCGACAGTGACAGATGAAACAGAATTCGATGAGTAGAGGTGGAGCGAGATGATATGCCATAAATGCGGGAACCCGGAAATAAAGAAAGAAGATAATTTTTGTGTTGCATGTGGAGCAAAACTAAAAAAGACATGCAATTGCTGGGTATTAAAAAAAGACAACTACGATTGTGGGAAAAATAGTTGTCCAGGATACAAAATATTAATGAAAAGAGGTGCGGTAAATGAAATATAAAGTTGGTGATAAAGTTAAAATACGTACAGACCTAAGAACAGATACTAAATATGGTACGACTCAGGTCGTGGACGAAATGTGTACTTTATGCGGACAAGTTGTAACAATTAAAGAAATATATGTTAAAGATCAAAGTTATCTTATAGAAGAAGATAATGGCTGGTTTTGGACTGATGAAATGTTTGAAGGTCTTATAAAGACAACTAAACAACTAGGAAAAATTATTTTTGCAGAATATGGAATTTTAAAGGATTATTCAAAACAAATTGGGTTACAACTTGGTTTTTCTATCGGATGTAAAATGGTCGAAGATGGAGGGAAATATACAGTATTTATTGATTATGAAAATGACGAAAATATAGATCAAAAAAGCATAATTGCAGACTCGGTGAGAAATTTGCATCAGATTTTGAAAGACGCAAAAGTGAATTACGTATCAGAACTTATTAACAAGCCGGTTGAAGTAACCATAGAAGACAATATATTTAAAGACTTCAGGATTCTTACTGAAGTGTTGTAGGGGGTGAAATATGTTTTTTAAAACAAAGAAGAAAGAAAAACAAAAAACATTTATTTATTGTCCAAAATGCAATACTGAATTAATTAAAAATGGATTGTTCATAAAAGATGAAGATGGAGTGCTCGAATACGGATGTCCGAAGTGTGGAACAACATCTTTTTGGGATTTTAGTTTTCCGGCTCCGTATTTAAGAACGTGTAAAGATTGTATGCATATACATGATAATGATCTTGGTTCACCTTATTGTGAAAAAGAGGTAAACAAAAAATGTAGTCCAAATACACAAAAAATGTTTGATGTGCGAGGATGTGAATATTGCGATACCGGACTTCCTTTTGCATATGGAAGAACAAACTCTCAGGGAATCTCTATTCAATATCCAAATGAATTAACTGCTTATGCGTATGACAAAAATATAGCTACTGTGAAAATTAAATATTGTCCTATGTGTGGCAAGAAATTGAAAGAGGAATAGAACAAATAATGGATAAGTTATCAAATGAAAACTGGATTTCAAATTATGTTTTAAAAGGAGATATAAATGAAACCTAAAATCGGTAGAAAAGTATATTGTATTTATGGTACAGGAATCATGGTTGATTATGTTGGTTATGTAGGAAAAGATAGCTTTATAGTTGATAGTTATGGGGTTTGTAAAGAATCAGATAGCTGGGAATGGGATTATGATTTATATGGTGAAAAATGGTTCACAAGTTTGTCTAAAGCTAAAAAGAAACTAATTGATATGTATAAAGATAAATATGAAAACAAATTAAAAATAGTGAAAATTGCAGATGATTGGTATGCACTTGAGTTTTGTTAATATGGGAGAACGAGGTATAGAAAATGAGTAAAGATTGGAATTCAGTTAAAAAGACGGGGTTGCCTGAATTAGAAGAAGTTTCAACAACAAATTTCAGTTCTGTATATAAAAGCAAAGAAGTTTTAATTCAAACCAAACGAGGCGAGCGATTTGTGGCATATTGTAGAAAAGAAATGTACGCGAATAAGAAATGGAAAGATGAAGTTTATTGGTTTATATATGGAACAGGCGGAAGAAAAATGAAAGTAATTAGTAAAGTGATTGCTTGGTTAGAATTACCGGATAGATATGAAGGAGAATAGCACAGTGAACAAATATTTAAGTATTATTACAAACTTTGGGTGTCATTATACATGTCCGTATTGCATTGTAAAAGAAAACAATTTAAAGATCCCTAAAACAACCATCAAAGGTCTTCACAAGTTGCTGCCTGATATTAATAAATATTGTTGTGATATTATCTCTGTTTCGGGTGGTGGTGATCCGTTACATAATTACGAAGAAAACAAAGATTGGTGGGATGTACTTTTTAAAAAAGCCGATTCGTATCATTTGCCAATAGAGATTCATACATCTTACATTGATAATTTAGGAGCGAACGAATTAGCAGCCAAAACAAAACGAATGGTATATCATCTTAGAGATTTTTCGCAACTTAAAAAAATTAAAAAGTTTGGAAATGAAATCATTCGTGTTATATATGTTGTAACGAAAGACTTTACATTAAAGCAGTTAATGGACATTAGTTTATTTGTTAAGAACTCAGATTGTATTGATGAATTGAGTTTTAGACAGATGGTAAATTCAGATTATCAAGAAGAGCATTATTTAGAAGATTACTTAATATTAGGACATAAGAAATTATGGTACTATATTGAGCAAAATGATTACAATCTATATTATGCGGAGAATAAAATTTATACAAGTTTTGAAGAATTCATGAAGTGATATGGAATTATGTTTACATCTTTTACAGAAATGTCATTATATGATTAATGAGGAGGAATAGAAAATGACGTTTGAAAAATTATCGAAAATTATAGAAGAGAATAATATTCCACATGACGTTCAATTGCAAAGTTATAGTGAACGGGAATGTTATGAAATAGAGATGGAAGGGGTTTATTATGACGCTGAAGAAAATAGATTAATTTTTACACGACATGGAACCGTGTATGATAGATGTTTTCAAGAAGAGTTTCGTATCTTAAATGGTCGTAATAAAAAATGTAAAAAATGCAAACATTTATCATATACAGAATGCGATTTAGGAAGGAGTATTCTTGGGAATGATATTAATGACAGAGAAGTAGAAATAAATGATACGTCGGATTGTAAAGATTTTGAGAATTAAGGACAGGTATAAATATGACAGATTTAGAAAAATGGAAACAGTGGTTGGATTCTTGGGGAGTGGAATATGAAGTAAATGTTTTTAATGACACACACATAAATGTAGAAGGTGTATATTGTTGGGCAGACATCGTATTTGATAAAGACACAGAAAAATTTAAGTACATGGGAGCAACGGAATAAAATGTCTGTTTCATGTGAGGCAAGAAAATATGAAGATAGAGAAAAACAAACTTGTAAAAGTATTTTGGAAAAGTCCAAGATTTTCTAATAAATTAAAAATAAATGGAATAAAAGGGATAATATTGGATTCAATTGAAGTTGTGGAATGTGAACGTGGTATTTCAAATTTTCCTCACCACATAAGTGTAGAGGATAATGGCGATATTTTAATTACACCAATGGACGCACATGGTAATTATTTTGTGATTGCTGAAAGAGCGATTAATGCGGATGTATTAGAGATTAAAGCAGAAGATTATATTCAACATTACGCAACAATGGGCGGAACTTATGAATTCGTTTTGAAGGAAAAAATTGATAATAATTCCGACGATTTCTTAAAGGTATTTTGAAGGAGAGTATATATGGGAAGTTTTGAAGATATTTTTGGAGACTATTTTGAAGCCTATAAGACCACATCACAATATAAAGATAGTTCTAAAATGGAAATCATGTTTCGCCGTCAGGAATTTGAAAAGAATTTGGACGATATGTGGCTTAATTATAGTAAAGGTATGGTTGCACAGCTGGTTAATTACAATAAGCAACTAGACAGCATTAAGAGTTGTGGTTTAAAAGTGTTAAGGAACTCATCTGGGAAACATAAGATCATTGTTCCGAAATAAAATAATTTATAGTCTTCAACAAAAAGACTATGGGAGTTAATCATGAAAATCAAAAGAAATATAAGAAATGTAGCGATTGTACTGCTGATAATGTTTGTGTGTATTAAGTGTGTCAGCTGTATGGCATGGAGTGAAAATTATACATATGATCTACAATCAATAGATAACGAAGGTAATTACGTTTCATATAATACTGTATCATCTAATACTCCGGCACATTGCTACGAAATTATCAATGTATGTTATGGAAACAGATTATACACATTAAAAGGAAGAGTAACTATCAATTATACAAATAAAACACCTTATATAAAAATAAAAAGAACTCATTTAGTGTATGGAGACGAATATGATTTGTATATTCCGAGTGGAACAGTTTTATATATGGATGGTGTGGGAACAAGATAAAATGTTTTATGTGGGGTTAACTAATAAAATTAGAGAATAATATATTTTCGGACGCAAATGTCAGTGAAAACATATGAAAAGGATTGGATTACGTATGAGTAAAAATAGAATGAAAAAAGCAAATGTATTTGAAATTGGTGATTTAGTAGAACTTATCGAAGATACATATTTTTATAAAAAAGGAACACGGGCGGTTGTGATTAACAATAGTTCAGAAGGAAATACAAAAAAAATGGAGATCTGGTATGAAGGAGAAAAATACCTTGAAGGAGACGTTGATGTTGTTCTAAAATCCATGTTCAAAGTAATTAATGATTAAACCAAAACAGAATGAATTACAATTTTCAAATAGTGGGTTGAGGTAATGTTTGTTTTGAAAAAGATAGAAAAAAATATTGTTAGTTCTGAAGTGTTTTACGAATTATCAGAGAAAGAACTTAAAAAAATAAAATCAGAATCAAGAGCAGCCGGCAGAAAAGATGTCGCAGAGTATATCTTTTATGCGCTCTCAAACTATATTTATGAACTGAATATTGGTGGAGTCAATAGTTTTATGTATGAGTTAATACCGTTTTTCAAAAGAAAATCAGGTGGTATTAGAAATCATGGCATATATGATTTTTTTGACTGGTGTGAAAAGGAGAGAAAATAAGATATGAAACATTATTTATATTATGTTGGTATGAAATACAAAAGAAGTGGCTCAAACAAATGGAATTATGTGCAAACACATATTATTGCAACAAAAGAAAACGTTGAGAAAAGTATCAAAATGATTATCAGGAACTGTATAGACGACGATCCATCGAATAAATTTAAAGATTATAAATATCTTAAAATTAAAAAAGCATCGAATAAAGAGATTGAGAGTAGTATTCAAAATGAAAATTTTTTATGTCGCTCAGACAGGACAAAAGTATTTCATATTCCAAAGTCTTTATTGCTATATGACTTAGGAAAGAAATATGAAGGAGAAAATTAATTAGCTGTAAATAGTTTTGTAATTCATGGTTTCAAAGACAACAGAATTTGAATTAAATAAGTAGGAATTAAATTGTGAGATTTGGTCATATGAAGTAGTCGGTAATATGTCTGATCCGGTTCACTTAGCCATGAAAATAAAGTAGAGGTGATTATATTGATTAATAGTTTTAAAATTACAAACATTAATATCGATAAGTTGAACAAAAAAATAGATGAGTTTCAAGTTTCTAATCAACTTTCTCCATACATTTTTATGAATTCAGATACTATTGAAGAATTAATAAAAATAGCCGGATATAATCCAGACAAAGTGTGGGGAGTAATGGAACTTATAAAGGATATAAAATATTTTGTGATGAAGAAAAAGGTTTTGGAGAAGTTGAATTGAGATAAATAATGATTTGTTGAAAATCACATAGAGAATAATATATTGACGGTCATGAACGTCGATTGAAATATATTTTTCATTTGAATCAGATCAGTTGCAAATGGTCTTATTACATAGATATTTAAGAAAGGATAAATGAGTAATCCTAGGTAGAATGTGTGTACACACCTCTTATATAGAGGTAGATGGTAGAAAATAAGGATAAAAAATATAATTCAGATAAACAGTGGGAACTGGTAAATTTTTGTGAATTTGATAAGTATGCAACAAAGAGCTACTGTGCGATTCACAATGTAGATGAAAGTTTGAATCTTGGTGATATTACAAAGGTTGATGAAACTGACTTAGATGATTTTAATATGATGACATGGGGGTTTCCTTGTACCGATATTTCTGTAGCGGGAAAACAAAAAG